>OBEQ010262710.1_pt1 | contig 42431 bp, 56 predicted proteins | sample 1670901 | NCBI WGS metagenome assembly OBEQ01 (sample SAMEA104232315, study PRJEB22302) | groundwater metagenome | biome: forest; feature: aquifer; material: groundwater | place: USA | collected 2011-08-07 | depth 5.4 m
ACAATCAAACTGCCGCTGGTTTTTTGTATCTCGGTGATCGAAAGCACAAAACCCATCGAACAAAGGATGATCCCAAAACAGCACAGGAGTATCCAGCGCTTCACTCGCATGCCGGGATACAACCACTTGAATAGCCCCATAAATTTTAGACCTTATATTCTTAATATGTTAAAACTAAAAAGGCTTAAGGCTTTTTACTATCTTCTTCGCGGATGAGTTTTAGAATGGCTCTTTCGTCTGTGAGGGCCTTAAGAGATTCTCTGAAAAATTTGTCCTTAAGAAGCCGCGAGATCCTGGCAAGTCCTTTAAGGTGCGGGCCGGCCGAATCCTCGGGCGCGACTAAAAGAAAAAAAAGATAAACCGGTTCCCCGTCGAGCGCGTCAAAATTGACCCCTTGATGACATATTCCAAAAGCGGCGACGAGTTTTTTGACGGTATTGGTTTTGCCATGAGGAATCCCAACGCCCTGCCCGATACCGGTGCTCCCCAGGGTTTCACGGTTTAAAAGCACTTTGATAAGGTCTTCCTTATTTCGGATACCCTCAGCCTTGGCCAAGGCATCCACGAGCTCACGGATCACGCCGTCTTTCGTAGAGGATTTTAAATTCGCAACAACAGCTTTCTCATTCAAGAAATCAACGATTTTCATTATACGATGCTCTCCGATCTGAAATGAAAAGTGGAGCGGGAGAAGGGATTCGAACCCTCGACCTCAACCTTGGCAAGGTTGCACTCTACCGCTGAGTTACTCCCGCGTCAGAATTCTAACTCTTCCGTAAAAACTTGGGCGGAAAGGGATTCGGCGCCCTTCGCGTCACTCGCTTCGCTCGTGTCCGCTTCTGGTCGGCCACTCGCCGCATCGACGCTTCTTGTGGTCGCGTCGATAAACGCGGCTCTCTTCGAATCCCTAAATCTCCAATTCAAAAACTGGGCGGAAAGGGATTCGAACCCCCACGGGTTGCCCCACGAGCTCCTAAGGCTCGCGCGTCTGCCAGTTTCGCCATCCGCCCTCAGAAAATTTTCAAAAATTCGTGCACCGAACAGGGATCGGCGCCCTTCGTCCGCCTCGGCGGCCCCCGGGTCGCCCACTCGCCGCATCGACGCTCCTTGTGGTCGCGTCGATAAGCGCGACTCTCTTCGATCCCTAAGACCCCACCATGCAAAAAAACCGTGCACCGAGCAGGGATCGAACCTGCGACCCGCTGATTAAGAGTCAGCTGCTCTACCGACTGAGCTATCGGTGCAAATTCTTTTGGCGGACATAAACGCTAATTGTATCGAAAATAAGCTCTTATGACAAATTAAAATACGCAAAGACCGGCTTTTTAGTTCACCATCTTCTTCATATCATCATTCAACTTCTTGGCGGCCTTGTTCATGTCGTCTTTCAATTTCTCCGAATCGCTCTTCTGAGCGCAGCCGGCGGCCAAGACAGTCAAAAACGTGCAAAGCATTAAAAAAGAAAGTTTTTTCATTGGAGATCCCCTCCTAAGTAAGTGAGATTATTGGATTAAAATACGCCGCTAGATTAAGTGGAATATTTTCAAAAGTCAACTCAAACTTAGGTCTGGAGCTGTGGTAGAATAGCTGTTCAGATTCGTTCAGTGAAATTTCGTAAAACTTGTGCCCGTAGCTCAATTGGATAGAGCGCTTCCCTCCGAAGGAAGAGGTTGCTGGTTCGACCCCAGTCGGGCACGTAGATTTCAAAATTTGCGCCCGTAGCTCACCTGGATAGAGCGCCTGGCTTCGAACCAGGAGGTAGCAGGTTCGAGCCCTGCCGGGCGTGGAATTTAAAAAAATGACCCCTGACAATTCCTCCACCATTTATGACGTCGCGATTATCGGCGGCGGCATCGCGGGAGCCGGCATCGCGCGTGACGCGGCGCTGCGGGGTTTGAGCGTTGTTCTCTTTGAAAAAAATGAATTCGGCTCCGGCGCCAGCGGCAAAAGTTCGAAACTCATCCACGGCGGCATCCGGTACCTCGAACTTTCATGGAACGCTTTCAAGTCTTTAAAATGGGGAAAGGCCTGGAAAAATTTAAGATTCGTATTTTCCTCCCTCAAAGAATCCCGCACGCTGGAGACCATAGCCCCTCATCTGGTAAAACCCATCTCTCTGATTGTCCCCATTTATGAGACTGATAAAAGAAACCCTCTGACCATCATTGCCGGGGTTCTGTTTTATTTCCTTTTGGCCCGTTTTTCAGGCAAGGCCAAGCGTCCCAAGATTTTCTGGACACAAGCTTCCCTGCTCCGGGAGCTGCCGGGTCTAAATCCTGAAGGCTTAAAATGCGGGGTCATGCTCTGGGACCACACCACCGATGATAAGGCGCTTGTGCGGGCCACGATCGCTTCCGCCGAGCAAAATGGCGCGCGCTGCCTCAAACAAGCGGCTGTCACCGGCTATCATGAGCGACCCAAGGAAGGCTCTTATGAAATCCGCGTGCGGCGGAATTTTAGCGAGGAAATTTTTTATTCCAAGAAACTGATCAACGCCTCAGGCGCCTGGGTGGACAAAACAAGGGCTCTCGGCCGAGAAAAAAACAGCGACTTTATTTTGCCGGTGGCCGGCTCGCATATCACCGTTAGAAAATTTCTCCTCTCTTCAACGCTTCTTCAAGCCGAAGACAGCCGTATCTTCTTTGTGATCAATACCGGCGAGACCGCGCGCGTCGGCACCACCGAATGGATTTGCCGGGAGCCGGACGCCGTTGCAGTCAAAGAGGGAGACATAGACTATTTGCTTCATTCACTCGGGCGTTATTTTCCGGATAAAAATTTCACCCGGAAAGACATCCTAAGCCAGGACGCCGGCATCCGCCCGCTCGCGTTTACGGCAAATGATCAAAACCCAAATGAAATTTCAAGAAATCATGAAATCCGCGTGGGCTCAAGCGGCGTTTTGCATGTTTTGGGAGTGAAACTCACCGACCACCGCCGCGCAGCTGAAAGAGTCGTGGATAAAATAGCGCCCGGCACAAGGAGCCGCACGGCCCATGAGCCTTTGGGTTAATCTTAACTGCCTGTCATCCCCGAATGCTTTTGTCGGGGATCCAGACATTAGAAACCGTCATTGCGAACGTGGTGGCGAGCTCGTCGAGCCACGTGGTGAAGCAATCTCAAACCGCAACCCCTCCCCGCCGGACGGCGTCCAGTCTGCTTCCCCTGAATATTCACATCATGAGGGCATTTGTAAAACAGCGGGAGTTTCTAGCGAACCAGAAAGACCTTAAGGCCCGAATTGATGATCTTGAAAAGAAATACGATCGTCAATTTCAAATCGTCTTCAAGGCTATTAAAAAGATATTGGAACCTCAAACTCCAAATGAGGCGCGGGTTACTCAAAAAACTGCTCGCCTCTCTATCGGCTCCGCTCAAAGATTAAAGAAATTTCTGTATATTTTTTCCGTTATTTTTGACAAAGCCGTATTATAAACATCATAATCCGCCAATATTTTTGGAAGCTCTGCTTTATCTTTAAACCAATCCTCCAGCATCGGGCGGTTCACTTCCACGTGAAACTGAAATCCGTAAAAAAGCCCTTTGACATGATAGGCTTGATGGGGAACTATTTTACTTTCGGCCAGATGCACGGCGCCTTCGGGCAAATCAAAAGTGTCTTCATGCCATTGCAAAACTTTAAGTTTCGAAAGTTTAAGACCGGAAAACAAGCTGTCTTGCGCAGCGGCTTTCAACAAGTCAATGGTGTCCCAACCGATCTCCGGTTTTTTCGCTTTATAAACCCCGGCACCCAGCGCTTTGGCGAGAAGTTGGGACCCAAGGCATACGCCAAGATACGGGATATTTTTTTTCACCGCCGATTGGATATAGGCGTTTTCTTCTTTTAAAAAAGGATGCTTGTCTTCTTCGTAAACATTCATCGGTCCACCCATGACAACCAGCGACCGAACAAAAGAAAGATCGGGAAAAGACACGCCGCGCTCATAAAGCGGCGCCTCACGGTAAGGTATCTTTTCTTTTTTGAGAAAATCCAGAATCGTCCCCGCCTTTTCATTGGGGACATGTTCGAGAATTACGACTTCTTTGAGTTTTTTAATCAAATTTTATTGTTGAGCCGGATAAACGGTGATTTTGTCTCCGGTGATCTTGGCGTTGGGGATAATGACTTTTTTATCATCCGTTGTCCGGATAATCGTGCTGAAAATCTGTATCTCCTGAACGGTGCCGGCCGCGCCCCCCGCCTCAACGAAATCATTCACCTGAAACGGCTGGAGAATGACAATCATGACCCCGGCGGCAAAATTGGCAAGCGACCCTTGAAGCGCCAAGCCGATGGCCAAACCCGCCGCACCGATGACCGCGATGAACGAATTGGTCTCAACGCCCAGTTTGTTGAGCGCCGCGACCGCCACAAACGTCAAAAGGCCGTAGTAGATGATATTTTTTGTGAAGGAGGCGAGGGTTTTGTTGACATGCGATTTAAGCAGCGCTTTTTCGGAAATATTGCAGAGAAGACGGGCGATCCATTTGCCGATTGCAAAAATAAGTATCGCCGCGACGATATTCATCCCATATTGAATCACATACCCGCGAATCTTATCGATGGTTTCCTGCATGGCGCGCGCTCCTTTATTTAATAAATTGAGTGACTCTTATCATCCCATTTTAGGCCTGAAGTATCATCAAAAATCCCACGATCACCAGCACCATCTCAACCAGGGCCACAAACCTCCGGCGGGATGTTCTTTCAAGAATTTTTTTTGCCGCGTAAGAACCCAGGCTCATCACAAGACCAAACCCGAGACCAGCCGTCAATTCTTTCCGGCCCAAAACGTGAAGCTTGCCGTAAGTAAAAGATTTGACTAGATGCATCCCGACGGCGCACAGCGCCTCCGTGCCGACAAACGCTTCTTTCGTGAGCCCATAAGCGAGAAAAAATGGGGACGAAACAGGCCCGACTCCTCCCATGAGCGCAGAAAGAAAACCGGTCACCGCTCCCAGCGGCGTGAATATCCAGACCCGGGTTAATTTAAAATCCTTATGAATCCGGTGAAGCACTACAGTGATCAATAAAAAAATACCAATGCCCTTTTTGATCCAGAACACGGGAAGCGAAACATACACGAACGACCCAAGAACCGCGAAAGGCAGGGCTCCGAGGGAAAAAAGAAATACCAGCTTCAAATCCAATTCGCGTTTATTAAAATAAACTCTCGAGGCGTTACCGAGAAGAACCGCGACGCTGAGAATCGGGACGGAGGCCCGGACACCATACACGGCGACCAGCACCGGCAGAAAAATCATCGCCCCGCCAAAACCCACGACACCGGATAAAACGGATGAGAAGAAAGCAACAACCGCGGTGCCGGCCCAGGTCAATATTTCAACCACGTCGTTTCTCGGTAATTTGAAAAGTCAGATGCTTACCCAGCATCAGCCGCGTCTGGGTATCCAAGGCAGGCAGCGCGCTCAAGAACGTGGCGATGAAAGGCACGCCGAGCCATTCGAAGGCAAAACGGGTCCTTTTCAACAAATTATATTTAATTTTCTTTTTAGGGAGCAGAAGCAGGCTTAAGATGATCGATACAAAAAAAGATAAAAGAGATAAATTGAAGATGGCACTCGTGATGCGCGGTGAGCTGTAATAGAGCACGGAATTTGAAAACTGCTTCGTGGAGAAGAAAGCGGGTATCCATCCGATAAACGTCAGGAGAAACGCCCAAGTCGACCAGGCTACGTGAGCCTCAAATAATTTAAACGCGTGCCGTGTCCGGTCATACAACGAAATCCCGCTTTTTCCGAGAAAAGCCCTCGCCACTAAAGGAAAATTTTCGACGCCCCAAGCCCATCTTCTTTTTTGCTTGTAAACATTGTACGCCGTTTCCCACCAAGTCCTGGCGGCCACCATGTCCATCGAAACCGTCACGTACAGCGGAACGGTGTGATAATCTCCATCGAAATGAATGAAGGCCTTCCAGAATATCGCGGAGTCATCGGAAATCATATCCACCGGCCAATACCCCACATCGACGAGCGCGCGAAAACTCATGCTATGGCTCGAAAAGGTGACAAGTTTTTCCGTATTCGTGGCTTCCATAAGCATAAAAAAGGAAGAGCCTGTTTCTAAAACCCTCGCGAAACCCGGCACTTCCCAGATATTGTTGTGATAAACCGGTATGGGCTGAAAACTCGCCCGGGTCCTGTAAGGACAAACCATGAAGCAGTAAGTCAGGCATGCAAAATATTGCGGACTGGCGACCGTATCGGCGTCAAAACAGGAAGCAACCACATTGTTGAAATCTATTTGTTTTTTCTGGAGGGCGGCCGCGGCTGTTTTGGCAGCGTAGGTGGCGTTGGCGCCCTTTACCCGTGCTTCACCCGGCAGCCCATCGGGGTGAACCACGACCTGGAAATCAAAAAAACGGGCTTTGTACTTTTCGGCGAGGCGCCGGGCGCTCTGCTTCACCTCTTCGGGCGCGCGCGCTTCCACCGCAAGAACCACCCATATTCTTTCGGACGGGAAATTTTGCCCGCAAAGACTTTGTATTCCCGGCTCAATGATTTCTTCCGTTTCTTTCGCGACCGGGATGATCACAAGATGCCGGATGTCGTCAACCGCCGGCACTGGAACGCCCTTTTTAAGGAGACGCCGCGCCTCGTTCTGCCTGCGTTTGTTCGAAATTCTCCGGATGTCACGGTCGTTCAGCGCGCGGACCTCCTCCATCCAGTCCGTCTCTTTCTCGGACCGAAGCAGACCATAAGACAGAACGAGAAAAAAAGTCCCGTAAAAAAGCCTGAGCAGCCAGTAAAGGTCAAACGCGATGATGGCCACGGCGGCCGCGAGAGGCTTCTGAAATGAAAGGACCGTCATGCCGGTAAGAAAAACCCAGCTCGTGCCGCCCGGCAAAATCTCAAAAAAACGCTGAAGTTTTTTCTCGCGGCCCGTCAGGCCTTGTGCGGAATATCTAAAATCCATTGTTCTTCCGCGCAAACTCGGTTACGCACAGTTTTCCCGTATTTTTTTCAAGATAATAAATTTTTCCCGGTTTCTCAACGTAAAGAATGGAACTTCCTCTTTTGACCTCAAGGCACTCCTCCAGCTGCGGCGCCATGCCGGCGGCCAACTCCAAAAGGTAAACTTTGTTTCCGTCACGAAAAAGCACGTGCGATCCCTCATAAACCCAAAACGCCTGAGTTATTTTTTTGCCTTTGTCTATCAGCCACCGGATGGTGTTTTCAGCTTCATCGGAAAAATCTAAAACGCCTAATTTGTCATCGCTCCAAAACAAAACTCTCCGAGACTGAAGATCGGATTCGACACCGACGATTCCTTCGTCGGCCAAGAGATAAGGCGGTTCACTCGACAAAATCCGGCCGCGGCGTCCGATAAAAAGGGCCTTGTCTTTCGGCAGGATCTTGATCTTAAAAATATCCTTGTCAGAGAAAAACGCTTTCGTCCACGAAGGACCCTCTTCCAGTTTTTCACGGCTTTTTCCCGCCAGGTCCATCTTTTGAAAACCTGAATTCTCATCCACCACGTAAAGCTTCTTGTCCGATAAACCAACCGCGCGGACTTTCTCAAGGAACTTTGGATAAACCGCGCCGGAGACAGTATCCAAATGGCTTAAAACTCCGTCCGTCAAGGCAAAGAGCTGCTCTGGACGCTGATTGTCCCAATCCACAAGCTGGAGTTTTTCGTGAAAAAGATGCGTCACATCTCTGATTTTAGTTTTATGGGCCGGAGAAATCCAAAAAAATTTCTCTTCCCCCCACCACAAACCAAATTGAGCATGAACCAGTAAATTTTCACCTTCCTCCGCCGAGGAATAGGACACGAGACGCGCGCCTTTAAATGAAAAATTGCCGGGAATCACCGGTGACAACGTCTCATTTTTCAGATCATAGAAAAACAAATCCTCGAGCAGCGGCCCTTTTGTCAATAAGAGAAAACGGCTGCTCCGGGTCGGAATTAAATCATCAAATTCCTCGGCCGACAGTTTCTCGTATCGGGGTTCCTTCGGCAAAAGCAAAATCTTGTCAAACACCGATGCCTTCTCGACCTGAACGGCGATCGTGCGCGTCCACGGCCGGTAGCCTTTCAAAGAAACGGCCACGCGATAATCGCCCGGCAAGAGACCGCGGAGGGTCGTGGGCGTTTTTTCCGCGAAACGCTTATTTTCGACACGCACCGCTGCGCCCGAAGGCAGCGTAGACAAATAAATCAGGCCCGCTTTGGTAATACCGTGTTCTATGCCGGGCCTTAAAATATAACCCAACGCGTATAAAACGAGGATCGGGCAGGAAACGCAATAGACGAGGACAAACAGATAGAAAAGTATTTTCCTTAGAAGAAGCATGGCGGTCCCCTCCTTCTAAAGACTCACGTTCTCCCCGTCATAAAAGAGAGAAAGAAAAAGCAGCAAATAATTCCGCAGGTGGCGCGTCAAAAGAAAGTTCTGTCGCACATGCTCCCGGCCGTTCTCACCGAGTTTTTTCGCTGAGAGAGGGTCCTGGAGAAGCTGCTTAAGCCAGTAGGCGGTCCCTTCGATCGAGTGAGTCAGGATTCCGGAGTATTTATGATTAATCTGAAGAGGAATTCCTCCCACCGCTGAGGCAATCACAGGCTTGGCCTTCCACAGGGCTTCCGTGATGGTCAACCCAAAACCTTCTTTAATGGATTTCTGCAGGATAACAGCAGAGGCCCTTTGAATCGCGTTGATCTCAAGATGGCTTGTGGGAGGCAATAGCAGTATCAGGATGTCTTCATCCTCTGCCGCCGCTTCTTTCGCTTGCCGGAACACCTCGGTCCCCTCGGGGTCGTCCGTCGCCGTTCCACCCACTAAAAGCAGGCGCGCGTCCACGTAACCCTTAACTTTTTTAAACGCCTCTATCACGCCCAGCGGGTCCTTTAAACGGTCAAAGCGGGAAACTTGCGTGACGAGAGGCTTATCGAGCGGGATATTGAGGCGGTGCATGATGCCCAGAACTTCTTCTTCGGACATCTCGCGATTTTTCTCGCTCAAAGGGTCAATGGAGGGACTTGCAAGAACCTGGGGAATAGAAAGCCTCCTGGAAAATACCGGTGCCGAAAAAACAGCCTTATCATAATTTTCAATCATCGGTTTCAAAAAAGCCCAAGCCGCCGGATCGGGGTTTGAAACGTCCACGTGACAGCGCCAAACCCATTTATTATGCAGTAATTTTTTCCTTTCCACAAGACCCACTGGTTGGGGGTCATGGATGAATACAATGTCTTCGTCAAGCGGCATGTGGCTCAAGTTTTCCGCCTGCACTTCCAGAAACAGTTTGAAATCTTCCTCTTGAAAGGCCGGCGAGTCTCCGTGCAGCGCGTTATGGATTTTCTTTGTCACGGCGTAAAACGCCTCTCCTCCTTTAATCACATCCCAGCGGGTCTTGATTTCCAACTCGTTCATCAAAGGCACCATGCAATTCAAGATTTCGGCAACGCCGCCGCCGATGGCCGTCGAATTGACATGCACCACCCGCTTGCCTTTAAGTCGGTCGGCTAAAATTCTCAATTCTTCTATGACTTGAGGGCCCACGAAACGCTGGTAATCATCTAACTGGGACATGGGACTCTTCGCTTATCCTTTTTTCGACCAAACCGACGATCCGCGATCTCAGCTCTTCCAAGGTACGGGTGTAAGGATCCAGCCGGTCAATCTGCCGGACGAGAGAAGCTTCCCCCAAGGCGCCGAGCCAGAGCGAAAAATCGTTGACGCCGCGGGAAGTTCGCAAACGTCCTTCGAACATATGATAATAAAGCGAATGAATGCTGACTTTTTTCAAACATTCCGTAAATTCCGGAAGGTCACGGGCCTGATAAGTGGTGGGCAGGCTGAACAAAATGACCTTCATAAAGTAAAATTCCGATCCCTCGGAGGCATCGCGCAGGGGAGGATTCTTTTCCAAAAAAGAATTCATCGGGGACACCAGGGCTTGTCTTAACTGATTGAGTGAGCTAAACCGCACCGTGTCGACCGCCGTCAGTTTTTCCCCTAATCTCTCTTCTCTTAGGACATTTGTCACCCAATATGCGAAATCGTTCGGCGGTTCCGGGATCAGGAACTGATGCCGCTGCAAAAAATTATGCGTGTGGTAGTAAACCGAGGATTCAGGTACCGCCATGAGATGGTCCCTCAACTGCAGCACGTTACTTGCCTTGAGGCCTGTCAAAAGCACAAGACTAAGCTGAGTCTTGAACAAAAACGGTTTTTCAGCAAGTTTCAGTGACATAACTTTTTTAAGAAAACCTTAACGTCTCTTGGAGACTTCAGATAATACTCCGCTTGTGAATCCCTTAAGCGGCCGACCCGGATCGTGATTCCCCGGCGTCTAATCACTGTAAACATGTCTTCGTCCGACCGGTCATCTCCGATCACGATCGGAAACACGCCGGGGAATTTTTTAAGAAGATACAGCACGGTATCCCCCTTGGTCCAATAAAGCGTGGGCCGGACTTCCCAGACTTTTTTCCCCTTGACCCAGATTACCGGATATTTTTTATATTTTTCTTTAAAAAATCCCACTAGCTCATTGAACAGCAGGCCTTGTTCCGGCATCAACTTTCTAAAATGCAAGCTGAGCGTGAAGTCCTTGTCTTCCACTAAAACACCTTCGTAATCTCCAAAGGCCATTTTAAATTTCTGAGCCAGGAGCTTGATAAAACCCTTAAGCCTTCTCGCCTTTCTTGCCCGCGGCGGCAAACGAAGATTCAGGCCCTTGATCTCAAGACCGTGATTGCCTGCATAGATAACATTCTTGAGCCGCACCATAGAAGAAAGCTCCTTCAAAGAGCGGCCGCTTACGATGGCAAGCGTGTGGCGGGGTGATTGGTTCAAGGTCGTCAGGATCTGCTTTATTTCTTCATCCAAGCGTGCCGCATCTGGCGTGGAGGCGATCGGCGCCAAAGTCCCGTCAAAGTCCAATAAAAACAGTTTGGCTTTTTTGGAGAAAAGAGATTGTTGGATGCTGTCAAATTCTTCCCATAGATATTTCATCGAGTTCCCCCTATAAACTATCTACAGCCAAGACCTCCGCTTTCCGGTCGTTGGTCAATCGCAATTGCGCCAGATCTCCCACCAAGTCGGCCGCCCAACGGTAAATATTGCGCTCCTTCAAAACCTGCCGCATGAGGCGCATCCTCTTTATCTGTTCGTCGGAATGCATTTCCAATGCCTTTTTTATCATATCCGATACCTGGGCAATGTCGTAAGGATTGACAATCAGGGCCTCGTCGAGATCTCTGGCGGCACCAGTAAACTGACTCAAGATCAGCACGCCTTTTTCGTCGTCTCTGGCCGCGACAAACTCCTTGGCCACCAGATTCATCCCATCGTGGAGCGAAGTCACCAGGCACACGTCCGCATGCTTGTAAAACGGGAGAATTTCTTTGTGGCTGTGTTCCCTTTTCGACAGAATGATCGGTTTCCAGTTTTTCCCTTTGAAGCGGGCGTTAATTCGTTCGGCCTCTTTTTCTACTTCCGCGCCGAATTGTTGATATTTGGGAATCAGCGTGCGGCTCGGAGCGGCCAGTTCCACAAACGTGAACTTTCCCTGATATTCCTGGTTTTTATCCAAGAAGGCTTCCACGCCCTTAAAACGCTCCAAAATGCCTTTCGTGTAATCGAGCCTGTCGACCCCTACGCCTATCCATTGCGCGGACAGGCCGTAGGGTTTCAATAAATCTTCCTTCGTCTGCCCGGCGCCCTCGCGGCCTAGGTTCGAGTCCAGGCCACCCGAAAAAGCGATGCTGATCGGAAAAGGTTTGACCCATGTTGTTTGTCCTCCGCGGGCGACCGAGAAATTTTCATAATCAATCCGCGATTCGAGAAAACGGTCCACGGTTTCCAAAAAATTATTGCAGTGATACTGCGTGTGGAAGCCGATGATGTCCGCTCCCAGCATGCCCCTCAAAAGCTCTTTCTGCCACGGACAAATACCGAAAGATTCAGGATTCGGCCACGGAATATGCCAAAAAAGCGCGAGCCTCGCGTCGGGACGTTTGGCCTTAATGAGATTCGGGAGCAAGGCGAAGTGATAATCCTGAATGAGAATGCAAGGCTCCGACACTCCGTCAAGCTCCTGTAAGACCACTCGCGCAAACTTTTCGTTGACCGAGTTATAGTTATACCAATCTTCTTCCCGAAATACGGGACGTGTGTGCGCAATATGGCAAAGAGGCCACAAACCCTCATTCGCGAAACCGTAATAATAACCTTCTACCTCCCCCGGCTCCAGCCAAACACGCCTCAAAGTGTATTGCGGTTCCTCCGGAGGCACGCGCACCCTGTCGTTTTCATCCACCGTTTCCCGGTCAGCATCGCCATTTCCTTGGGCTATCCAAGTTCCGCCGCAGGCCTTGAGCACCGGCTCAATGGCCGTCACCAAACCACTGGGCGGGACAATGGTCTCTATATTTTTTCCTTTCCGGATATGCCGGTACGGTTCGCGGTTTGAGACGACAATAAGCGGTTTGCCGTCCAGTTTGGTTCTCACAAATTCTTTCAAACGCTCCGCCGTCCAAATGGATTCCGAACGGTGCCTCAGGCGCGCTTCTTCTTCAGCCGCGGATTTTGCGATTACAAGGCGTCTGGCCATTCGCAGTATCTCCTTCGTTAAAGGCCGCAAGATTCTTTCCTCTTTGCGATTCAACACCGGCAACGCTTCTCCCCTGGCTATTTTTTTGACCCATTCCGCGGTTTGCCGGATACACCTCAAAAGATGCAGATAAAAAATAAGAAGAATAGCCAAGAGAGCTAAAAGGATTTGAGCCAATAAGCCCAAAAAATGGCCGCTTCCTATTTGTTTGAGGCGTTCGCCCGCGGACGCTATAAAAAGGAGGGGGTCATTCATGTTCAATATTTTGTTTTGACGGCCACGGCACCTGTTTTATCCTCAGCGGTTGCAACATCTCCTGCTTTGTCATCGGCTGTCGTTGCCGGTTCACCTGTCACCACTTGGGTGCTCTGGTTAACCTCTTTAATCACTTCCGGACTCCCTACCGCATCACCGGTTTTGTTCTCAATACGAAGATCCGGGTTTTCCTGACGGCAACCCATTAATAGGGTAACCAAGAAAACACTCAAAAACAACCACAAACGATTAGTAGACATCTTTTTTTTCCTCCTTCTCCAGTGCGTTCCCGACCTTTTTAATCAGCACCTCCGTTCCCTGGGATTTATCGTAATAATCGTTGGCGCTGACGATTTTTCTTCTTTGGTCCTCCAGCGTATAGGCGCTGGTCACAATCACTTTAATCTTTGGATCGTACATGCGGATCAGATTATACAGCATGACGCCGTCAATCAAAGGCATGTTGATATCCAGCAAAATGAGCCGGATGTCTTTTTCTCTGATCAGAAGATGTGTCGCAGTCTGGCTGTCTTCGGCCTCGAGCACCTCATAGTTCTCAAGTGTCAAGAGCCGTTTGTATAAATCCCTGATTTTTCTCTCATCGTCCACCACCAGTATCTTTTGCATCGAAAATTCCCTCCAACAAGCACGGCCCGGCCTCTAAGGGGCCTATTAAAATGATACAAAAAGACTGATTAAGGGAAGGTTAAATTAAGATTAAAAAATTTTAAGACTTCTGTGATACGACGCAATCTCTCAAATGATTATTTATAAATTGAGACGCCTGAACATCCTCTTTTGGAACCTTGCTTACGGCTTCCAGAAAATATTTTCGCGTGCGCTCACCCTTCTAATGTAAAACCCTTCGAACCTTCGCCAGCAAGACCTCTATCCCTTGCGACTTGTCGTAATAATCATCCGCGTTCAATACCAGGCGTTTTTGCTCCTCTAAAGGATAAACGCTGGAGACAATAATCTTGTAATGTTCCCCATAAAACTTCCGGATCACTTCGTACAGAGTCACCCCGTTGATGCAGGGCATATTGATGTCCAGCAAGATCAAACGGATATCCTGTTGGCCCGTCATCAACATAAAAGTTGTCTCGGCGTCTTGGGCCTCGAGCGTCTCATAGTTCTCTAGCTCAAGCAGGCATTTATAAGCGTGCCTGATTTTTTCTTCATCATCGACCACAAGAATCTTTGGCATTTTACAACTCTCTCCCTTTTCGCCGGCAAACTGCGTAATATTTACTTACAGGAAAATTCTACCGAAAGACGCATTAAAGGAGGGTTAAACTAAAATTAAAAAAATTTAATCAGGAGGTAAAGGCAGGCGAACCGTGAAGGTTGAACCTTGTCCGACAGCGCTTTGAACTTGTATTTCACCGGAGTGAATTTTGGCAATGGATTGAGAAATGCTCAACCCCAATCCATTGCCCGGCGAGTCATTGAAACCCACGCCGTTATAATGAAAAAACTTATCGAATATTTTTTGCAGGTTTTCCTTTGGAATCCCGACACCGGTATCGGTGATGGAAATAAGCGCCTTTCCCCCGCTTTTTTCCACGTGAATGCCGATGGTTCCGTTGGGATAGGTGAATTTGACCGCATTGTTGATCAAATTAAAAAAGAGCCGCCTTAAATGGACCTTGTCGCCGCGAAGCTCGACAGGCTTGTCAGGCAAACGGACGTTGACGGTTATCTTTTTTTCATCGGCCAATATCTTGGTGGATTCGCCGATCTCTTTGAAAAATTCCACGAGATCGAAGTCTTCAAATTTAAAGACCTCCGGCTGATAATCCAGTTTTGTCAGAAGAAGCAAATCTTCTATGATTTTGGTCATGCGCTTGATCTCTTCCAGATTGCTTTGAATGATTTTTTTATATTCCTCCGGCGAATGCTCGGACCGGAGCGCGATCTCGGACTCCCCGCGCAGGATGGCCAGAGGCGTCTTCAACTCATGCGAAACGTGCGAGCTGAACTCGGCAATGTATTTGAAGGACTTTTCAAGACGGGACATCATGTTGTTCAACGAGTCCACCAGGTCTTGGATTTCCACATCCACATGTTCCGCCTTGATTCGAAAGCTCAAGTCTTTATAATCAATGTTTTTCGCAGCGCGGGTAATATCATAAACCGGCTCCAAAACTCTCTTCGCGAAAATTTGGCTTAAAAAAGAAGCTATCACCAAAATAAAAATGATGGAGACCGCCTTCGTTATCAGTCTTTCGCGCAGGATACGGTCGATCCTCTCACGCGAAGTAACCACGAGAATAATGTAGCGATTGTCTTTCGATAGATTTTGATAAATCACCGGCGTTAAAATAGCCCGGAGCGGCCGCTTGCCGAGGTCGACGTTTTTAAAAATGGGAGAGTTTTTCGAAGGAGACGGCATGCCCTTGGAAAAAATGAAGGAAAGATTCGCCGGGAAATTGCCTGAACGCACCAATGGCGCGCCGCGGGAATTCAAAAAAACAACGATGTCCTCGCTTAGACCCAGCGGCCGCGCTTGACCCAGCCAAAGATTTTCAAGCTTTTCGATCTTATTTTTGTGGGGATGTTCCCCCGTTTGAGAGATGACGCGGCTTACGGCAAACTCGAAAGATTTGCGGTCATACCCCAAAACATCCATATAGGAAATGACCGCGTTGTTGATCCTTTGGGCCTTGGACTTAAGCGTGTCATCGAATTCCTGATACAGCGTAAAGCGAAAGCTCAAGAAGAGAAAACCGCTATAAATGATTAAAACCGCGGCAAGAATCCACATTGCCAGAACACTGATCTTGAACTTAAGAGAGTTCGGGTTGAGATTCACGGCGCTACCTATTCTTTCAGAATATAGCCAGTCCCCCGGATCGATTGAATCAGCGGTTTCTTTGAACCTTTATCAATTTTATTGCGCAAATGATTGATATAAACATCGACAACGTTCGTAAAACTGTCAAAATCCTCATTCCACACATGTTCGGAAAGCATGGTGCGCGTCACGACGCCGTTGACATTCAGCATGAGATATTCCAACAGCGCGTATTCCTTGCTGGTCAGCGTGATCTCTTTGTGAGCGCGCTTAACGGTGCGCTTGAGCCGGTCCAATTCGAGGTCCCCGACCGTGAGCGTGTTGGTTTTTCCCGCGCTTTTTCTGCGCAAGAGTGCGCCAACACGGGCCAGAAGCTCTTCAAAAGCAAAAGGCTTGGTCAAATAGTCATCCGCCCCGTCCTTCAAACCACGCACCTTGTCCTTCACCTTGTCTTTGGCCGTCAACATGAGAACCGGCACCTCCGACTTCTTTTTCCGGATCTCGCGGCACAGGGAAAGCCCATCCACCTGCGGCAGCATGATATCCAGGATGATCAAATCGTAATCGTTGACGTCCGCTAGAAATCCCCCGCGTTCGCCGTCATGCGCGACGTCCACCGTATAATGCTGCTCTTTTAAACCGCGCTCAATGAAGCTGGCTATTTTCTTTTCATCTTCAACCACTAAAATCCGCATGGCCACCTCTCGCATCGGCGTTTATTATACCAACATCCTTTCAAATACTAAAAACAAAGCTCATGTTTTCGAGTGTTTTTCCAGATAGTTGCAGTATGCTTGAAGTTGGCATGAAAAGAATATATTCTCTATGAGGGTAAAGCTGCTGAAGAGATTTTCTCAATGTGAAGAATCACCATCCAAAACTTTCTTTATTCTGGAAAGCAGTATATCAACCCCTTCGGATTTGTCAAAGAAACCGTCGGCTTCGGAGATCACGCGCCGTTGGTCGTCCAAAGGATATACGCTGGCAACAATGACCTTCGCGGCGGGGTTTTGCAGTTTAATAATGTCAAACAACGCCGCGCCATCCACCACCGGCATCCGGATATCAAGCAAAACAAGATCAATATCCGTTTCCTGGACCAACAATAGGCTGGCCTTTTCACCGTCTTCCGCTTCCAGAACTTCGAAATCTTCTTTGGATAGAAATTTCCTGTAAATCTCCCTGATTTTTCTCTCATCGTCCACAATCAGCGCTTTCTTCATCGCATAAAACTCCTCTCCTTAGCGTTCAGTTTCGATGGAAAAATTTCCACTCCACGGTCTATGATGGACCCAATTTATGCCCCGGTTTGCGCGGAGGATCGGTCGCCGGACGCGGCGTCACTTTTGGATTCTTCGCAAACTGCGGCGCAAGTTCCTGGTTCAGCTTTGTGTATTCAGGATCCGTTTCGATTTTTGAAACGATGGCATTCACAGGACACTCCGGCAAACACAGCCCGCAATCAATGCAAGTCAAGGGATCAATCACCATAAATGGTTCCCCCTTGTAAGTGCCGGGATGAATACAGTCCACCGGACAGACCGACACACAAGCCGCGTATTGCTCTCCCAAACATTTTCCCGTGATGACGTAAGGCATACTGGACCTCCTGTTCAAGATAGAGCGTGAACTTCTATTTAATTTATTTCTATAAAGAAGGATACAAGAAAGACTATTAAAGGAAGCTTAAATTAGAATTAATTGTTTTTAATTCTGAAACCAAGGATTTTATCTGGAGGGTTGCGGAAATGAGCTCACTTTTTTCTCCCGCGCAAGCTCCCCGGCGCGGTTCAATGCGTCCTTCATGTTTGAAAAGACGTTTTCCTCGCCGATCAACTCATAAAGGTTTGACTTTACCATTTCATTGAGAGGCTGGACATGAAGACCGGTGATAATGAGCCGGATATGGCTGCCTTGACACCGGTGATAAAAATTCTTGAGGGCGTGCATTCCCGTCGAATCAATAAAGGGCACGTCCCGGAATCTTAAAATACGCACCTTCGGTTTTTCGCCGATCTCCCTGTCCGTTTCGTCAAACTGGCTTGCGGCGCCAAAAAATAGCGGGCCGTCTATCTCATAGACTTCGACGCCCGTGGGAACGATAAATTTGTTGAGCGGCCGGCCGTCCGCTTTCTCATCTTCCTCAATTTCCTTAGCCAAGAGCTTAATGCTGGTGATATCAGCCATTCGTTTCATGAAAATAAACGCGGACAATACAACGCCCAACTGGATCGCAGCCGTCAGATCAACCAGCACCGTCATAAAAAATGTCGCTAAAAGAACGGCGATGCCTCCTTTTGAACCTTTTAGAAGTTCAAGAAAAGAATGCCATTCGCTCATGTGATAAGCCGCCACAACGAGAATTCCGGCCAAACACGCCAGAGGAACAAGCTTAATCCATTGTCCAAAAAAAAGCATGATGAGAAGGACCGTTGCGGCGTGAACCATACCGGCAACAGGTGTTCTTCCGCCATTTTTGATATTGGTGACCGTCCGCGCAATCGCTCCGGTGGCCGGCATACCGCCGAATAGCGCGGATCCGATATTGGCCGCGCCTTGGCCGATAAGTTCCATGTTGGAGCGGTGTTTGCCGCCGATCATGCCGTCTGAAACCACGGCCGACAACAGCGACTCGACAGCGCCGAGAAGGGCGATGGTAAAAGCCGGGTGAAAAAGATTCTGGATGGTCGCAATATCCAGTGTGGGAATCCGGGGAACGGGCAGCGTATGCGGAAGCGCTCCGAACCGGCTTCCAATCGTCTCAACCGGCAGCTGAAAAAATGCCGCCAGCGCTGAGCCCAGAATAAGGGCCACGAGAGATCCCGGGACCTTCTTGGAAATCCTGGGCCACACCGAAATAATTAAAACAGTCAAAAGAGCCAATAATAAGGCGCTGATATTGACGGTGTGTATATTTTCAAAAAGAACGCGCCATTTCTCAAGGAATTCGGCCGGAATCTTTTCCACTTTCAGACCCAGGAAATCTTTCACTTCGGACGAAAAAATAACGACGGCGATTCCACTGGTGAATCCGACCACGACCGAGTGGGGAATGAATTTAATGATCGTGCCGAACTTCGCAAAACCCATGATGAGCAGAATTATTCCCGCCAAAAATGTGGCGATCACCAGGCCGTCGATCCCGTATTTCTGCACAATGCCGTAGACAATAATGACAAAAGCGCCCGTTGGGCCGCCGATTTGCACGCGGCTTCCCCCGAGTGCTGAAACGAGAAAACCCGCGACAATGGCCGTGAAAAGCCCCTTTTCCGGCGAAACACCGGAAGCGATACCGAACGCGATCGCCAGAGGAATGGCGACAATCCCGACAATGATGCCCGCGATCAAATCCGAAATAAATTGATCCTTTGAATAATCTTTTAAGGTCGTAAATAATTTCGGTTTTAGCATGATTCCTCTATCTAGCCGTCAGTTCGGAAAAACCTCGCCGTCGTCGAGATAAAATAGCTTCGGCTCGTCGATGACGCCGGCCTGTTTCATTGTTTGCGCCAGATCCGGCGCGGCGGCAAGCGCTTTGGCTTTTTGGATGTCCTTTACATCACAGACAATGATCAGGTGATTGGGGTCATCCAGATACCGGTACACCCGGCTCTCTGTGAACCCGAACTGCGCCCGGACCTTGCCATGCTCGGCAAATACTTTTTTCCAAGCCGCGTAATCTTTTACTTTATGACGAACAATGAATGTAGCCATGTTTGAACCCCTCCTGTTTTTTGGTCTATTTTTATGCCTGTAAAATCTTAATGTTCCTCCACCAGACAGTGGCCAGTTTAGGATATCGGACTCGGACGAGGATTGAAATACCCGCATCGCAGAGACGGAAAAGTTTCTCGGACGCGGTCGATCGCTGCCTCCATGCCCAACAGCTCAGGCGCCGAACCTTCCAGTTCCAATTCCCGGAAGTAGAGGATAGGGTCATAATTGAGATTGCGCCACTGGATCATATCGACACCATTGTCGCACACAAAGCGGATGAGCGCATCCGACTCATCCCGGCTGTCGGTAAAGCCCGGCATCGAAAGGTAATTCAGCGACACAAATCCCTTGTGGCGCTTGGCCGCACGGACAGATTCCGTGACGTCCGCGAAGGTATACCCCTTAGGCTGATAGTAGCGCGAATAATACGGATCGCGGACACTGTTCAGGCTCACGCGCACATGCGTAAGGCCCGCGTCGAAGAGGCGCTCCAGCGCCAGCGGACGGCTGGCATTGCTGTTGACGTTGATGAATCCTTTGGAGCTTTGTTTACGGATGAGCCGGATGGCCTTCTCGATGACATCAGTGGCCAGAAGCGGCTCCCCTTCACAGCCCTGACCAAAGCTCACGATCGGATCGGATTCATTCTTGAAGTGATACAGAGCAAGCTCCTCGATCTCTTCCGGATCGGGCTTGAACGCGATTCGCTTCTGAGTGGATGGAAAGTCCCGGTTCTCCGGCTGCAGCGAAATACATCCCTGGCACTGCGCGTTGCAAACGGGTGACGTCGGCACGGGTGTTTCGATGCGGCCTAAAAAAAAGTTTTTTGCGTTGGCACAGCCGTTGACCGTCGCGCAGTTCTCCAGATGTGTCACCAGCCGGTTTTTGGGGAAAAGCTTCTTCACCCGGTCAACACCTTCAAACACCCGATCGGGCGAAAGATACTTTTCGTCATGGCGGACATCGCGGTCAACCTGCACCGCCGTGACATAAAAGTGTCCCTCCGAAAAAAAACACGCGCCGTAAGCAAACAGCGGCAGCGCTCGTGACTCCTTCGATGGTTGGACATAGGCCGCATTGTGAGTCAGCGTAAACCCGGGCGGCACAAACGCCGCTACCGCGAAGCACGGCTCCGTACGCTCGGTATATGGATCGCGGTCCAGCGTAATCTGTTTCCCGGTATCAGGGTCAAACCCCACTGGCAACCGATCCGGCAGCATAAAAAACTCGCTCGAATCCGGCAGCCGTATCAGCGGCGCGCCCTCGAGCTCAAAAAACATCCCCGCCTTCATCCCCGCCGGTCTGAGGCCTGGAAAGTTATAGACCTTCCCTGCCTTGTCAGCGAAGACCAGCTCAAATTTCTTGGAGGTTTTGGATGAATGAAGCTTCATTTTAGGAACACGGTGCATTTATGTTTTAGTCCGTGCGACACCGCATGGCTGCCTGTGTATTTATAAGTATATTATAAATTACAATTTTTCACCTAAATTTAAATACTGTGTTGGCTAACAGAGGGAATCTGGCATGAAAATTCTTAAAATAATTTGAACGAAAAAACGACCCTGCGTCGTCTTATTAGTAGGGGCGCATGAGCACTTTTAGCCTTAAAAAAACGCGTGCAAAGACAATAAATATACAATTATTGTATAAAAATAGGGTATAATATATATGGATTTTGAATATGACCCTCACAAGTCAAGGGCCAATCAGCATAAGCACGGTCTTTCGCTTGAGGAAGCCATTGAATTATGGCGAGTTAACGCCGTTGAGGTGCCCGCATATGTTTCGGATGAACCCAGATTCATGCGCATCGGCAGGATCGGCGAAAAGTTCTATTCCTGCATTTTTACCGTTCGGACCAACAAGATCCGCCTGATATCCGCGCGAAGAAGCAGGCAAAACGAGGAAGCGCTCTATCATGAAAAAAACAAAGAAATCGGTCCAAGCTAAACACTTTGACGGGGCATTTGACCGGGGCGAAGATGTCTTGGAACATCTGGATCTTGCGTCCGCGAAAATGCAACACCCCGTTCAACGCATCAATATCGACATTCCCAAAGACATGCTCCATAAGGCTGACCTTGAAGCCGCCCGTATTGGGGTCACCCGCACTTCCCTATTCAAAATATGGATCGCGGAGAAATTGGACCTGATCCAGAAAATTCATTCGGGGAAATAATCTCAACCCATAACCTCTCCCGCGCTTGCCCGCCGCGTTCTTTGGCGGGCCTGTCCGCCATGCTTTGTGGCGGAAGATGTCGTCCCGTTTAATTATGTAAGAAGCGCTTTGAGAAGCCTCTTTAAACGGGGCGTTTTATTTAAAGCGGCCTTCATCTTTTTGAATTCCTCTTTTCCTATCATGAGAGGGCTTCTTTGAAAGCGGCCTTCGGAATAATAACAAAAACGGACGGACTCCGACCCGTCTTCGTATCTCATGAGTTGAATGGACGGTTCGTGGTATTTGCCGAAATAAGAGGCTTCTTCGATAATTTCCCCTTTTCCCCAATGCATCTTGAAAGGCCTGGGAACCGGACGTGATTCATCTTTCATTCGCCTTTTTGGGCGGTTGGAATGGGGCACAAAATTCATAAGTCTTGGAGGTGACACTTCCCCACTCTCTTCCCGACGGACAGCGTCCCGTATGTTTCTGCCGGCGAACGCGAGAATTTTAGGTTTTGGCATGGTTATTCCTTTTTGCATTAGACGGCGGGCAGTTTACTAACGCGTCCCCGTGGGGACGTTGTCTGTATTATCATTTTTCGGAGGAAGCAATTTAAGAAGCTGATCTATAAATTGTTTCGATTCGGTAATTTCTTCAATAAATTCCGCCGACCAAATTTTTGTGAGTCCTGTATTTTCTTCAAATACTACGCGAGTGAGCTTTTTTCCCCCACCCACCCACCCCCCCAAAAAAAAACTGGACAGTTTACAAGTAGAGTCTCCGGGTGTTAAAACCCATAACAAGGAGGCTCACATATCCCGTAAACGTCATACCGAAGAACAGATCATCTCGATCTTAAAGAAGGCCGATCAAGGCGCATCCACAGCAGAGATCCGCCGCGAACACAATATCTCAAGCGCCACCTTTTACCACTGGAAGGCTAAGTTCTTTAAGCTTCTTATTGATTCGTTCCCTGCGGGTTTTCCATTCGAGTTCTTCGGGCAATATGCAACACTCCTAAAAAATTAATCAGTAATTCACAATATCCAATACGCCGACGGATCTTAAGTGTTCTGGTATCTCATATAGCCAATGCCGCCAATCTTGGCCTTTTTTAAATGGGCCGTATGCTTGCAATACTCCGCCGGAAGTAACCGCATAGTGATCCATGTTCCACAAGACGCCGCGGCAAAAATCCTTTGGATCTATTCTTAAAACATCTATACCACCTACTACGCACTCCAGCTGTCTGTCATCCCACTCTTCAATACGAGGCTGGCTACAATCGCCACTAGCATAAACCCTGAATGGATGTTTTCTTAACCAAATCGGTACAGCGGAATCTAAAAGTAGTTTTGGCCTCCAACTTTCCTTGCCTAGCTCATAAAAAACTGATGCGTCGATAGGCTTTGCCTTGATTCGATTCATAGATCTTTTTACCGTTTACCCATGTTAACCAAAAAACCCGGCCCCTTCCAGCCCCGTTTTCCGGTTGTTAGAGTACCGTCCAAGGAACAGCATAAATATTGGATGCAACCGGATAAACTTTTTGCCCGTTGTATACAATAATTCCTCTAAACGCCTCGGGATGAGATCTAAGGAACTCCCGCATGGATCTTGTGTCTCCAAATGTAATATTTTCGGAGGACTTCACTTCTACCCCCACAACTTTGTTGGCATGGCAAACAATAAAATCCACTTCTGATTCCCCGGCTTTCGGTTTCCAATAAAAAATTTCAGGCGCTGTGAGTTGAAGTGATGCCCAGGATAAAATTTGCTGTAGGATAAAATTTTCAAAATACCGCCCTTTCACGGATGGCTTCTTAAGGTCATCCGGGCGGCGAAACCCGGCCAAAAAACATGCAGATCCAGAATCAAACCAGAAATATTTTGATTGCTTGTATGCGTTCTCACTTTTAACGGCGTATCCTTTGATGTTGTACAAAAGATGGGTGTCCTCGAGCAAACTCATGTACCGGCTAACATTGGTTCTGGTCTCTCCGCAGATCTTTGACAGCTCTTCTTGCACGGACTCCCATCCCGTCGCCCGCGCGAGCGCTTCCATGAGCCGCCGAAAGTTCTGAGGATGTCTGATCTTGACGAGATCCTGGATATCTCTCTGAATATACGTATCGATATAACTGCTTAGCCGTTCGAGGGCGATCTTTTCATTGGAAGCCAGGACAACACCGGGCAGAGAACCCCTCCATACCCATGGGACGATCTTCGCGCTTGGCCTCACATTTGAATTACCAAGTTCTCTTGCCATCCAGATCTCATCAAGAATTCCATGCGCGGATAACCCTTGAATTTCTTTAAATCCAAAACCCGTCAAATGCAGATACTTGGCCCGGCCTGCCAATGTCTCACGCGGTGTTTTACGAAGTGATATATTTCCGGAACCGGAAAGAATGAAATTTCTTTTGCGCTCGGATCTATCAACCAGGTATTTGACCGTGATAAGAAGCTCCGGGCATCGCTGAACCTCATCAATGATCGTGGGTTTGTCTTCCCACAATAATCCTTTAGGGTCTTCCTTGGCCTGTTCAAGCGCGTCAGGATCATCCAAAGTAATATACCGCCAGTGCTTTAAAAATTCCGCATGCTTAAGAAGCGTGCTCTTGCCCACCTGTCTCGGGCCCGTCAAAACAACCACTGGATGCGATTCAAATGAGTCTCTAAGTCTGGTTTCAAGCCATCGTGGAACATATTTCATATTCACCCTCTTTTAAGGCACAAGTGTACCATAAATTATGCACAAAACACGATTAATTTATGCACAGATAATTAAAAAAATTTGCACAAAAGATAATCGAGCCCCTTCGGCCCCGTTTTCCGGTTGTTTTGTTGAAATTTTCAAGAGAGTATGCAACCATATTTTAGAAGGCATTTTAGCGGTTTTATGGCCGGTTGTTTAGGAAAATCTCATGGGTTGCAAGATTTGAAAATGAGATTGCTTCACCACGTCCCCGCTTCTTGCTTTCGCAAGAAAGCAGCGGGGACCACGTTCGCAATGACAGTCAATTAATAGACACAAAATTTTGTTGTAGGCGAACGAAAAACAAGCCCTCCATCATCTTGTTAAGTAGGAGGATATACCATGCAGCTTATTTTGCAGGTAACGATCGAACGAAAGATCTATCTTATTCGCGGAAAAAAAGTGATGCTAGATCGTGATTTAGCGGAGCTTTATGGGGTGCTGACCAAGGTATTAAATCAGACCGTCAAACGAAACTTGGAGCGCTTCCCAGAAGACTTCATGTTTTAGCTCTCTAAGGAAGAAACTAAAAATTGGAAGTCACAATTTGGAACATCAAACCTTCATGCTTCGGAGCCGTTTTATCCGGTCCGCAACCGGCGGGTGCGTCGAAAAAAGTCCTAGCACCGACTCCGACGAGAAATGATTCACAATGTAAAGATGGCTGAACGCGGGCTGCATGTGCGGAAGCTCGGTGTTTTCCTGGTGAGACTTTATCAGATCGGGAGCGGATATTTTTTCAAGGGCCGACGCCAGCGCCAGAGGATCTTTGGAAAGATGCGCGCCCTCTTCATCGGCAAGATACTCTCTGGATCTTGAAATCGCAAGCTGAACCAGCATCGCGGCGAGCGGAGCGAGAACAATGGTAAAAATAAGGGCCAGAGGATTTATCCCTCTTCTTTCACCGTCGTCTCTCCGGTAGCCTCCAAACATACCCGCCCACTGCGCCATGTGGGCAAGATACATAATAGCGGCCGCAAGTGTCGCGGCGACCGTGCAAAGAAGCGTATCGCGGTCATTTACGTGGCTCATTTCGTGAGACAGAACAGCCCGCAGTTCTTCTTTATTCAGAATATTTAAAATTCCCTGCGTCACGCAAACCGCCGAATGTTCAGGGTCCCGCCCGGTGGCAAAAGCATTGGGCGCCAGATCCGGCACCAAGTAAACCTTGGGCATAGGCAGGTTGTCTCTTTGCGCAAGTTCACGAACAATCCCGTAAATAGCATCGCTTTCGGGGATCTCCTGAGCCTGGTGGATCGATAGAACGATCTTATCCGAATACCAGTAAGAACCTATGTTCATGATCAGAGACATGAAAAAAGCGATCATGACACCGCCTTGCCCGCCCAGCGCATAACCCACCCCTAAAAATAGTGCGCTGAGCGCTCCAAGCAGCAGTATCGTTTTAAAATTTTGCGCGGGTTTATCCATTAGGCTTTGACGTTTTCATTTTGAAACCTCAACGAGGCTTCGGAGGCTCGTCAGCCAGCTCAAAACCCATCCTTCTCAAAGGGTGAATGAGCCGGCGGAAGGCCTCTTGCGGCGTCTTTCCCTCCGTCAGATTATGGAAACAAATGGCCGCGTAACCGCTGCGGTTTTTGATTTTAAATAAAGTGACTTTGGACGCGTTGATCCTTTTGAGAGGCTTTTGAGGCACGGGTTTCCTTTCCTGACGCCCCCGCTTGCACGGCTGGTTCGATATCAAATATGGGGTCCCGCTCATGTAGTTCATGAGGGAACCTCTCTAAATTCAGTGATCATTAGAAAAATTATTCTTTTTTATAAAGCCCAACCAGTTCAGTCTGATCCAGGATGTGGCCGCTCATCGCTTTCTCGAGAGATTTTTTATCAACTGATCGGTTAAAAGCAAGTGCGGTGTCTAAAGCGTATATTTTGAAAAAATAACGATGCGTGCCGGAAGGTGGGCAAGGGCCTCCGTAATGTTTCCTATGAAAACTGTTAATCCCCTCTTTGCCGGGAATACTATTCTCCTCGATTTTTGAGGTAACCGCCATATTGTAAACTACCCAGTGAACCCAAGTGCCCATCGGGGCATCGGGATCATCCACGATAAGAGCAAGACTTTGAGTATCTTTTGACACTCCATCGATGATAAACTCCGGATTAATGTCTTCGTCTTGGCAGGTAAATTTCTTTGGAATCATTTGATAATCTTTAAAAGACGGGCTCGACAGTTTCATCGCTGCTCCTGCTTCCGCTATTTGGTTAACAGAAAAAATCAAAAAGAAACCAAGAGATAAAAAGAATTTTCGACTGACTACTTTCATATCTTTTTGAAGACAATCATTTGAATAGGAAGGTGAAAAATCAAGAATTTAGACAATTCGTATTTTTTTATCACCATTGTCCATAAAATCGACCTCAATATTCTGGCCTTCTTTAAAAAAATCTAAATTAACCTTCTTTCCGCATTTCAAAACGGTGATGGTAATAGGGTCTATCATCACAACTGTCTCATTTCCCTGTGCATCTTTAATCTTGATCCAAGGATCGGGAACCAAGACATCAAGCGCTATGATGTTGCCAATCACCTTTTGCAGGAACATAAGCATGTACTGGATTGTCTTGGGCTACAGCTTGAGTACCCCAAAATATTATAGTCGCCGACAGCAATAATTTTAGGAGAGGCCGTTTCATATAATTTAAATTCGCTTTTGTCTAATAAGCTTTGTTGTATTATAACCCATTATACAAAGACGATGGATAAGCCTATTTGCCATAAAACGATGCAAGGTCTTGCCATAAATCACTTTTTATGTTCCCTTGCGATCCCTGATTGAAAGAGAAAAGAACAAAAAAAACGCCGCTATCCCAATTGCGTCGATAAATACATCCCTGGCCGAACAGCCGCGACCTGGAACGAAGGCCTGATGGATTTCATCGGAAATCGCATAGAGCAGGGAAACAACAGAAGAAGAGGCAACCACATGAAATATATTCCACTGGAATGTGCCTCTGAAGGCCCGATACAAAAGCAGGGTGAGGATAAAGTACTCAAAGACATGCGCAAACTTTCTCAGAATAAAATCATACCTCAAACCGGTCTTGAGAAACGGGATGCTCGAAAGATAAAAGATGAGACCGCCCCAAAGAATGACCGGCGCCCACAGCTTGATGAATTTCATTCTAACGAATGGCCGTGAACGAGTCGAAATTCCGGCGGCTCTTTTGGCCCTGTTTATACACCTGGCGCACGGCCCATGTGTAGACCTGGTCTGCCTCAAAAAGACTGGACGGAACGAGGACTCGGGGGACTTGAGTCTTTTGCTGGAATATCAAGGTTGAGGCGAGCATCTCATAGCCCTTGTAGATCCGAAAATCATAATAATCCCGCCGTATAGGGTCGCCTTCCATAGACCATTCGAAAGGCAAAGCTTCTTTTCTCTTTAAATCCACTTTTTCATGTACAGGGATGGGAGCACGCAAGTCTGGCGTCGGAACAAAGGTTATGCTGCCCCCATGTTTTTGCTTCACGAGTATATCGGCAAAGGCTATGGAAGACAAGCCTATAAAAATAAGAAAAAACATAGCGGCAAATGGAATGAATTTCATCTCGTATTGCCGAAGCTATTATTTTATTGATCCTTGCGCGGGTTTTCGTCCTGGGTTTTCTTGCCAGATTCGACGGCTGAAAACTCTTTCATAGCTTTTTTAAATTCCTTGATGCCTTCTCCAAGTGCACGACCCATTTCAGGCAATTTCTGGGGACCAAATAAAAGAACCAGGACAAGTAAAATAACCAGAACATGCATTGGGGCGAATAGTTCCATACCAAATCTCCTCTTTGAAAAATGGGCTGTCGATATGCATTATATTATCCCATATCGGTCTATATTTTGCTCCCGATTTCGCCCGCGTTTTAACTGGTGTCTAATCTTCCGGATCATCAGGATTGCCTACATCCTCGTCGTATTTAAAGGATTCTTTTCGATTTCTTGAGAGATTTTATGAACTGCCTGATTGCTTCAACTAATTTGCGAACGGATTTTGGCACAGCACACTACTTTTTGATCCAGAACATAAATAGCTCTAAAAGCAGGAGCGCTACTTCGAGCCACAGAAGAAATATTACCCAGCGTTCGAGTCTTGCTTCTTCGCTGAAATAACGAAACTCCGTCAAACGGTCATTGGCCAATTCATATACATCTTCCAAGACTTCCAATTTATCATCGACCGTTTCTAGACGATCTGAAATGGCTGTCTTTTCGGATATCTCTTCGAGCATTCTTCTTTCCAACCCAGGAAGATTGGGTGATGATTTTCCCAAGCAGGGTTCCAAACGCACGAATTTTATCCGGGCTAACATGGAACGTTTTGTCATGTTATTCACATGGGCTTGTTGTTTCGAATCCAAAGGACCAACGCTATGCGTTAGATGTACATCTTTATGACAAATTTCTAAATCTGTATCCATCTGACGTTCGAGGTCTCGTAAATGACTCTCATAAAACGAAAATTCCACCAAGCTTAAAAGTGTTTCTTCTGAATAACTAGAGCCATAAATAATCGTTTTCCCTGGTTGCCACAAAATCTTGTTGTTTTTGACGTTTAGTTCAATGGGTGCACATGCAGAATCCTTCATGGATTTATTGAACCACTCTTCTGTTTGTTGATGCCACTCCGCTTTGAAACCACTTGAAATGAAAAGGAAACAAATCTCGTCTGCTGAATTTTCGCCAACCCCATTTTTCAATATATCTTCTAAAGATACAGTTTGAACCACAGCAAAAAAGACTTCGGGAAACAAAAACTTCTTTAAAGTTGTTGCTCCTTGTGGAAGTTCGCGCATAAATCGAATACGGTAGCTAATAGTGTCAGTGGTTGGAATTTTTTCTACGATAGAGCTCATGTTTTCTTCCTTGGAAGAATGGGAAATTTCATTGTTGGGGATTCATTATCTTCAATATCGGGCGGTAATACAAACTCCACGCCGTCTTCCAATATGGGGCCAGACAGCCCAAGCATAAATAGGGTTTCTTTGCAAAGACTAAAAGTGCTTTTTAAGAAATCGCCCGTAATGTGGTCTAACCATTCCGTTCCGAGACGTTGTTTGATCACACGGTCTATTTGCTCGGGTTTCCACTTATGGGGTTGGAACCAATCTGAAGCCATAAGAAACCCCCATGACGACAAAAATGAGGGGATATCTGTCCGGTAACTGTGCACTTCAGAAAACACCGTACGCAGGGTGCGGAAAAGAGCGGCGTGCTCTTTATCATCCAAAAACGAAAATTCCAAACCCTGAATCACTACAATCCCACGGGGTGAGAGCCGCTTGCGGAGCATTTGGTAAAATTGCTTTGTATAAAGTGATTGAGCAGGGCCATTATCCAGCATGTCTACAATATCAATAATTACTACGTCATAGCGCTCATGATTTTTCTCAATGAATTTTCGCCCATCTTGATAAACCAAGCGAACACGCGAATCATCAAAAGCCCCACGATGCCACGAGACTAAATGTTTGCGGCATAGCTCAACTACCTCACGATCAATATCAACCATCGTAGCGGATTTTACGGAACCATGCACCAGCACTTCGCGGAGCGTTGCACCCTCACCCCCTCCAACGATAAGAACATTCTCGGGCTTTGGATGGGCTAGCATTGCTGGCTGTACCAACATTTCATGATAAAGAGATTCATCATCTTCCGCGCTTTGGATGGCACCGTCTAAAACTAATATCCGGCCCCAATTATAAGTATCGCCAATAAGGACATTCTGGAATTTGGTTTTTCCCTGATACAACACGTTGGACAAACGATAAACATACGAGTCAAAATCGTCGGAATCATCTATAATAACCAATGCTCCGTCGCCTGCTAATTCTGGATCGGGTAATTCTTGATAATATCGATCAGGTGGGAGTTTTGGTAAAGAGTAAGGGCGATGTATCTTCTGTAATAGATTAGGTTTTTTCACAAGATTTATCTTTAACGACGAATTAAGATATTTCGTCTGGTGCTTGCGGGACGCAGATAGCCACACATAATAGAGTCGAATTTTTCGGCATTGCAAGATAAGCCGCAAGTAAAAAGATCGACAAAGCAGGCGCCATGTTCAGGATAGGTGTGTATGCTGGCATGGCTCTCCGCCAAAAGCATAACGGCTGTAAAACCTCCCGAGGGGAACAAATGCTCTACGCAGTGGAGTAATGTCGCGCCTGATGCTTGGACAGCTTCTTTCATGACTGCCACGAGTTTACCCTGATCACAAAGAGCAGTCTGATTGCAATCGCTGTAACTTGTAATTAAATGCCGTCCGATGAAATCGTAGGTATTTTGATGGTCTGTGACCGCCAGTGAGGCGTTTTTGCTATCAGACAACGAAAGTTCCTTCTTCTAAAGTTATGCAAGAAAATAGTACTAAGCAATTGAGTATAAGATTACTATCTTTATAAAAAATGCACAATCCGACTGGGGTCGGATATGCAAAAAAGAAGCCTAAAAGTCTTTATGATATACTGTCATCATTATGTCGCTTTTAAATTCCGTGAATAAGCGGACGTTCTCACATTGGCTTGCACCGTCTATTGGAACCTTGATAGGTATCATTTATGCCATCACGGATGAATGGGTTTATCAAACCGGAGAAGTTGCCACCAGCAAAACTCCAAACATTGTCGTGATCGTGCATGACTCGATTGATCTAGTCCTCCCAGTTATCCTGGGTTTCTTGATCGGGTTTGGAATCAATGTCTTTCGGCGCCAGTTCAGAATGAATCGTCAGCTTTCGATTCAAAATACACAATTTCAAAGAGACCTTCTTATTAGCACTCTCATTTCACAATTCCTTCACGAGGTAAGAAATCCGATTCACAATATTGTCGCAGTCCTTGAGGAAAATAAAAATGGCTTTTCCAAAGAAGATGAGGAAATCGTACAAAGAAATCTGAAAACCTTTGAAAACATCACAAGCCAATATAAAAACTGGAGTTCTCTGTTTCATAATTTTAATGCAAATGAACCTGTGAATTTCAGAGTCTGGTTTAAAGAGTTTGTCGAGGATAAATTACAAAATAAAATCAGTGGACTTGATGTCGGTTTTTTGGAAGAAATTGAGCCAATCACAGTCCACATGCACCCTCTTCTTCTTGAGCAGTCCTTCGTGATCCTTTTTAGCAATGCATTTGAAGAGCTGATCAAATGGCATTGGGGCCGTAGGCAGTTGTCTTTTTCCGCCCATCTCATTACAACAGAAAATAAAAATGAAGTTGAATTCAAACTCAAAAACAGCAGTAAGGGTTTTCCAGATCACGTGCTAGAAAATCAAGGCCGGGCGCCTGTGGTGAGTCACTATGGAACAGGGGTCGGCTTTTTCCTCTTGAGGAAAATGATCGAACAGGTTGGTGGTCAAATGAAATTGGCAAATACAGAGACAGGGGCCGAAACCACACTGATTGTTTCCGGAGAAAAATTGTGAAGATCGCTTATATCGAAGACAATAAAGATGCCCTATCCATATTCCGTCGCAAGTTAAATGCAGAGGGCTTTGACTGTGATACTTTTAATTGCGCCGAACAGGCTCTTCCAAAAATATACCCTGGCTCTTACGACCTTCTCCTTATCGATATTCGTTTGCCTAATCTTTCGGGGATTCAACTGCTTGGTAAAATTCGCCAACAGAACATAAACATCCCTGCAATTTTGATTACTGCTTTCAACAGTCTTGAGTATGCCAAGGAAGCTTTTAAAGCGGGAGCAAACTATCTTTTAGAAAAACCGTTCACATACAAAAATCTTCGCCAAGTCATTGGTAAAGTTGGCTTCAAACAGGGGACATTACAGCATTATATTGACCGGGGGCTGGAAAAAATAGCGCTAACCTCACGTGAGTTAGAGGTTGGGCGCTGTATTCTAAAAGGCTTGTCCAACATGGAAATTGCGCGAAATCTTTCCATATCAGAAAAAACTGTGAAACAACACGTTACTCAAATCTTTGAGAAAGCAGACGTCTCAAGTCGCTCAGAACTTTTCTCTTACATCTTTCCAGCTTGATTTATATTTGCCTTAGATTTTTCACATGAATAACAAACTGTCAAGACGAATAAACAAACCTGAGAGAACTCAGTAAGCATCTATGTGGGACTGCCAAATCCTAAATCGCTTCTAACAACTGACCCATCTTGTAGTTAAACCTTTTGTATTCAATCTGCAGAAAATGGTCTGATAGGGTTGGTATCCAAATAGTGGTGGCCTTCTCGCCACGGTTGAGTTTGGTGGGATAATCTTGAGTGGTCTTGGCGATTTCCGCCCATGTTATACAATTTTACAGGGAATGACCGCATCCTCATCGTAAGAATAGACCGCACAAAGACGGTGATACCCATCGGCAATGATCACCTTTCTGTTCTTTAGGTCCCTTACAAGAAGAAGTGGGGATAACTTATGTTTTGATTTTATTTTCTCTCTGTCTTTTTCCACGTGAGAATTGCTGATACCCAATGAAGAAAGGCCTGATGCTCTGAAGATGTCTTTTGCCTTAAACTCGGACATACCTGCTTTTTTTAATTTATTCACACACCTAGCGGCTTTTTTCCCATCATACAATAAGTTTAAATAGGACATGACCGACGGGTAGTCATGTTCTTCCGGTTTCTTTAACCATATGATTCTGATTTCCTTTGCCATTTTTATTCTTTTGGCAATTTAGGGGTCGTGTCACTGGAAACTTCCTTCATCGCCTTTTTGAACTCTTTGATACCTTCTCCAAGCGCCCGGCCCATTTCAGGTAATTTGTTGGGACCGAACAAGAGAATAAAAACCAACAAGATCAGTAGAATATGCATTGGGGCGAACAGTTCCATGTAACGACCTCCTTGAAAAAGATTTCAGATTAATATTATTAAACGCCCAAAAAACAAAAGGCTGCCAGCTTTTCCGCTACCTCAACCCCTTACAGGAAATATGTTTTGAACCCTTTTGGATCTTTTAAAATAAAGATACCAGCTAAGAGGTCCAAGTAATGCGCTGGGTGATATGTTCGCACCTGTAAATAGGTTTTCAATTCCATGCAAATAATCCAAAGAAATAATAAGTTTTGCGATCACAAATCCTAGTTGGGCTAATAGGGTTTGTTTCACGATTGTGACCGCCATGGGTCGCCGAGTTAAAAGCATAATGCAGGCAAAACTCTCCATAAACGCAACGGCTGCCAACACCGCTCGCTCAATAAAAGGGATATTTTTGGGAAAGTATTCCATAAATTGAGGTGGAACACTCTTTATATATTCAGGATAAGACAGTATCATAGCTATAAACATGGGTAGTGTGATGAGATTCAACCAGATATAAACACCAAGCCAACCGGCTATCCCTTTTAATTCGTTTTTGTCTGTAATATCCATGTTTTCTTTACATTAATTCAAATGACCTGAATGCTCCCTCTGCAATTGGTATTATAAATTATTCTTTAGACACAGGGCTAGACGGAAGCTTTACTGCAAGAAAGAGCTAGATGAATTAACCAAACATCATTTCTGGAAATCTTCGTCCTCCATATGAAATGTATGAAGCATCCTATGCATAATGGGTGTAAAAAGGATTCCCATGACTGCAATAAATACAAGCCCGCTAAAGAGAGCATATACAGACGCAAAGACTTTTGCGGCCGTATGGGTCAGTGGATTGACTGGGCCCATGCCACCTAAGATCATAGACGCATTTAGGAGTGAGTCAACCCAATCAAGACCAGCTAGCCAGTGGTATCCCGCCATCCCAATGAACAAAACTCCTAAAATCAATAAAATGACGATTCCAATATATATCGCCATTCTTCTTACGAAAACTGAAACCGGAGCTACGTCTTGATGTTTCCGTTCAAACATGTTTATAGATCTCCCCACTCACAAGGGGCCAATAGTGTCCGGCCCATTTAAGGCCAGCGTCTTGACTCAAGCGAATATCCTTTTAATTTAACTGCCTGCCTTAAATTTCACTACAACAAATTCTGTTCGTGAAGGAACTTAACGAGCTCCTCTTTATAACTTTCCGAAATTTTAAATATATCATCATCATGTGTTCCCTGAAATGGTAAAAATTTTTTTGGCGGAAAAGACGCATAATAAAGTTTCAATGCATCTGAAAATGCGATTTCTTCATCATCCAACCCGTATACAAACAACTTTGGGATGTTTATTTTTTTAATTTTTGATAAGGTGTCAAATTTCTCCCGCAGTAAAAATTCTGCGGGTAGAAAAGGGTATAAATGCTTCGCTTTGATCGGAAGTGAAACGATCGAACTTTCGAGCACGAGAGCTTTGACTTTCCTGTGAAGGCAAAGATCCGACGCGACCGCCCCGCCCAACGATTCGCCGACGAGAATAATTTTTTCCTTATCAACATCGTTTCTTGAAATAAGAAAATCATAGGCTGCGCGGGCGTCTCTATAAAGCCCGTCTTCATCCGGCGTGCCGGGACTTCTGCCATAGCCTCTGTAATCGAACCCCATGAGATTCACTCCCATGCCGTGGAAAAATTTGAACTTGGCCAATTGGTCGGCAAGATTCCCGTTTCTGCCGGGACAAAATAAAATGGTGGCTTTCGCGCCATTAGCCGGGATATACCATCCCGTAATGTTTAGCCCGTCTTCCGTCTTAAATTCAACATTTTCATAGAAAATACCAACACTTTGAGGGCTTATGGCCACATTCTTATTAGGCTGATATAAACAGCTCCGCTCAATATAGACCAGGTTCAAACAAAGCGTGATAAAGACAGTGGCAAATAATGCCAAGCCGCTCAAGAGATACACGGCAACTTTATGCTTTTTTTTATCCGTTGATCTGCGGCGATAAGAGGCTTTTACCAATTTATCAGCGCATGCCTAAAGGAATTTGGGGAGACGGTGAATTCGCCTGTGAAAGGAAAATCGAACAGAATGATGGTGAAAAAGAAAACGCCCACGAGAAGACTAAAAAGAATCGTTGCCGTCAACCTTGATTTTAAATTCGGTGCAAAAAGCGATATGGAAAACACTGTGATTGCCTCTCCAGCAAGCAGAACAAACCACAATATCGGAAAGACCCCAGTTTCTGAATCATGGAGCCTTTCCGAACGACATTCACGCAATTCATATAACTTGCGAATGGATTCCTGTAGGAAGGCCTGTTCCGTAGGTGTCTTCGGATCATAACCGGCGTAAACTTCCCATATTTTTTTGGCAACCTGAATCGTATGTGGATGCAATTTGCTCTCGGCCAGAGTCTTCCATTCCTCATTGATAACCGAATTCGCGTACTCTTCCAACAGCCCGCGTATTTTCTCTTTAATGGCGGGCAAAAAAGCTTCGGTATTCCTGTAAAGCTCGACCAAACAGCTGGCTTCCTTCTGGACATTGGACTGCGCGTCTTGGAAACCTACCCAAGAACTAAACAAGACTACCGTCAGCAATATAGAGTAGATGATGGCCTCGACCCCAAAAAAAACCGGCGCCAAACGATAACTGCTGTTTCGTCTTTGATTTGGAATAATGAGCTGTGCGAGGAGTGTTGTGGCAACGGCCAAAACGACCGATAATCCCACGACAATAATGGCTAATGGAACCGTAGAAAAATTTAGGAGTAACTTTTGAGTGATTGGCATTTTCTTATTTATTCAAGTTTCTTTATCTCACGGCTTTTTGACATTCTAATATAATGGATACGCCCAAGCAAAGACTTTCGATAACGAAGCCATTTTTGCCAGAATGAGACGGAGTTCACATGCGGCGGTAAAAGCATCCATGAAGTTACCGAATACGGTTTTTTTAGCCACTTCAAACCCTTATGTTGCTGGACTACGTCCTAACCGACTCTTTTGCACACATTAGTTTTTGATATTCTATTCCCAAAAACAAAAAACCGCCAGCATTTAACTTTCACCGCTCATCAGTATCTTTTTGATTGTTCTAGTCGACGTGATGGGACTCACCATTATTTTACCGCTTCTTCCCTTTTACGCGGAAAAAATGGGTGCCTCTGCTTTTACGGCAGGACTGGTGTTTTCCGTATATGGGTTCTGTCAGTTTATCGCGGGACCAATCTTAGGCCGTGTCTCCGATCATATTGGCCGCAAACCTCTTTTACTCATTAGTTAGATAGGTACATTAATAGGTTTTCTTATTCTCGCGTTTTCACAAACGCTTTTTTGGGTATTTCTCGCGCGTACCATTGACGGTTTGACCGCGGGTAATCTTTCGGTGGCACAGGCCTATATTTCAGACGTCACAAAACCAAACGAGCGCGCGAAGTCTTTCGGCCTGATTGGCATCGCATTTGGAGTAGGTTTCCTTATAGGGCCGGCAATTTCCGCTTTTTTGGCTCAGTATGGTTACGCCTACCCAATCTTTATGGCCGCGGGATTATCCGCGCTCAGCATCATAGGAACCCTTTTCTTACTACCGGGCAACGAGAAGCAATCCAAATCGTTTATAAAACCCATTTCTCCGGACGGTGACCTGGCACACTATTTAAAAACAAGATAGTCTATCGATTGCTCACTCAATTCTGCGCGTTTATCATGGCATTTTCAACGTTTATAGGTGGTTTGGTACTCTTTTCAGAACGACGATTCCGTTGGCATGGCACTTCTTTTGGGGTCCGAGAAGTGGGATATATTTTTGCTTATTCTGGCTTTATCGGGGTCATCATTCAAGCCGGCCTTATTGGAATGCTTGTTAAAAGATTGAGTGAGAAAAACCTCGTAGTGATAGGATTTGTAACAATGGCTATTGGCTTCGGCTTCCTCATAGAAGCAAGAAGTTTATTGCCTCTTACCATCGCTATAACATTGGTCTCGCTTGGAAGCTCTGTCGTGCGGCCCTGCTTAACGAGTCTTCTTACTCAAAACACGCCTAGAGAACGTCAAGGAGAAGCGCTTGGACTTATGCAATCGATTATGTCAATTTCCCAGATTGCGGCGCCTGCTATCAGCGGACTTATGATTGAACATCGTTTACTCGGAGTTTGGGCTACGATGATGACTGTTTTTTCTGTTGTCGGGTTTATATTATCGAGATAAAAAACTGGTTCTTCGATTCAAAAAGAACGACCTCCTGCCCTCCTTCAATCTCTCTGAATTAAAACGGAGATGTCTTGCCAAAGAAATCTCGAGAGAAGTTTGACTCCACCGATTGGACGATCTTCGTAACTACTTCTTAACTGAAAATGCACTTGAAACCAATGCCTATCTCAAAGATGTAAAGTGTTTGGCAATAGTTTAATATAATTAATTATTCCTTACCTAAGCGAACCTTTTTAAAAATGGCAGAGATTAATAATATAGCCACTAACCCTAATCCAATTAAGACATAGTAATGATATTTAAAATGGTTCCACCACGCACTGTCAATGTTTTGACCCAAAAAATAAGCAAGGCTACACCAAAATACAACCCACAAAGCTGCTCCAGCCAGATTAAATGTCAAAAATCTTTTCCATTCCATCCTCACCGTGCCAGCGATGATGCCGTTAAATTGTCTTAATCCCGCGAAGAATCGGGCGAATATGACAATAATATTGCCGTAGCGCTTAAAAAAGTTTTCAAGGGCTAGAAGACGTTTATTATTTAAAAATAGAAATTTCCCATATCGAAGAACAAGTGAACGCCCTCCAAAATAACCAATCGCATAGCCGATGTTATTGCCCACAAAAGCCCCCGCAAACGCTGAGCTCATGACCCATAAAAAATTGTATTGATATTTTGCAGCTAACACTGAGCCCGCTATCATGAGAGCTTCTCCTGGCAATGGAACGCCAAAACCTTCCAAGAGAATACCCAAAAAGATTGCCCAATATCCATATTTATTTAAATAACTGGTCAAGAGCATGAGAGGCTATGAGTTACCTAAAACTGCTATAGTTTTTATACCAATCCAAAAATAAAAAGGCCCGGAGACTCTACTTATAAACTGTCCAGTTTTTGGGGGGAAGGTCACTCCTCCTTACCCCTTAAGAGAGGAATGAGTGGGGTAAGTGACGGGATTTGAACCCGCGACCTTCTGAGCCACAGTCAGACGCTCTAACCAGCTGAGCTACACCTACCATAATCTTTTATTCAGTGATTGGCGAATCCGCCGTGCTCTATGGCGGAGAGCTGCACCTACCAAATTTTTGAATTCAAATTCTACAACAACAAACTCTTATTTACCTAAAAATATCTTTGATCTTTTTGGCGACTCCCTCAAGGTCATCCTTGCCGCCTTGGTCGAACCCTTTGTCGCCGATTTTCCTGATTGTATTTTCAAGCACATTGCCGATGTTGCCGAGGATCATGTTCTTCAAGGAACGTTCGATGCTTTTGCGGATCACGTCTCTTGCGCGCACGGACCGGTCAGCGATGTTCCAACGGGCCACGATCGGAAAATGGAGCTGGCCCGAGCGGTCCTTTAGGAAAGAGAGAATCTCGTCGGCCTTCAAACCAAAAAGCTCATTTTCCGTTTCATAAGCCCGGAAAAATAAGTTGGAAATCATAAGGTCAAGATTCATCACGAGATTCTTGTCGCTCAACCGAAAATTGGCGTGCGCGTCCAAAAAACCGTTCTCAATCGCCGCCGGCGTCACCTGCCCATAATAAGGTTTAAAATACGGTAAAAAAACTCCTTGAGCGCTGAAGTTCGCGTCGGTGTCAAATGTAAGAAACTCTGTCCAACCTGATAGTTTGATCACCGCCGGCCGCTCATCCCGGCCTTGAGGAAGGTTCGCATAAGTATCGTATGAAGTTTTGTTTGAAGAAAATGGGAAGGCAATCTCTTTGATGCCCGCGTCCACCGGGCTCAAAGCCACGACAAAACCGCCCTCCTGGACATCATAATCCACAAACTTGAAATGGCTTTTCCGAACCGTGAATTGATGGATTTCAAGCGGCAGACTGGCCGCCGACGAAGTCTTGGGAAGATGCGCAGCGTCATTCTGCGGGACTTTGGATTTATTCAATTTTTTCATCGCATCCGACAGCGCATGAAGAAGCCGGCCGTGCCATTTGCGGATCACGAAGTTCGCGTTTTCCACTTCCACTTTGTCAATGATCAGTTTTTTCTTTGAAAGGCTGAGCGGTGAAACCTCGAGCCGCAGATAATCGACGTAAAACGAGGTCTCGCCTTGGAATGGCGCTTTTTCTTTGATCTCAAAATTTTCAAGTTCAAAAACAGCCGGAAAATGATATTCAATCGAGCCGATGCTGACGTCTTTGTCGAGCGCCCGGGAAATAGCGTCCCTCAGAAGCCCGGGGGCTCTTTTAGAAAACAGGCTGACAGCGAAAACCGCCGCAGCCGCTAGAATGAAAAATAGTATAAGCAGTTTTTTCAGCATAATAGAGTGTTCCTTCCTGCGAGACATAAAACTCTATCTCGGAAGAACTGGATTATTATATACCTAATATAGGAAATACATAAAACGATTCAGAGAGGTTGATAATAGAGAGGTAAAAGGGGTGCAGAAAGGCCTATTTCCATTTCCAAGTCGCCGCTAAGCGAGAAGTCCTATGATACTTTTTCCATGTTCATCTCGGCAAAATGCCAATTGATCAATTTGTCCAGAATCGTCTTTAAGTAATCGTTTCGCCGGTTCTGATAATCCAGATAATAAGCGTGTTCCCAAACATCAATAGCCAAAAGCGCTTTTCCCTGCCGTTGAGACATCGGATTCTTGGCATTGGATGTTTTGGTGATTTTGAGCGCACCCTGGTCTTCAACGAGCCATGCCCAGCCGCTCCCAAAATCGGTCATGCCCGCTTCAGCGAATTCCTTAAGAAAGTTTTCATAACTGCCAAAGCCGGCTTCGATTTTTCTGCCTAACTCCCCTTTAGGTTTACCGCCTCCCTTAGGCGACAGGCTGTTCCAATAAAAGTCGTGATTCCAAACTTGGGCCGCGTTGTTAAAAATACCCGTTTTGTCGGCATAACCGGCGGTCTTGACGATTACCTCTTCAAGCTCAAGTTCCTCAAACTCAGTTCCCGAGACAAGCTCATTGAGTTTATCTACGTAAGCTTGATGATGCTTGTTGTAGTGAAACTTGAGTGTTTCTGCGGAAATAGCGGGTGCTAAGGCATTATGTTCATAAGGAAGCTCTGATAAAATAAAGGGTTTTACTTTGGTTCGAACCACGGATGGCCTCCTTTTTTGGTTTAAATCAAGCAGCAACAGGAAATAACTGTGAGGCCGGCTGCCGCTTGATTTAGAAATTACTATTCGCTGCCAACATCAATTTCTTAAACTGATCTCGCGGAGCCGACATTGACGACTAATTTAATGACAGCCAATAACGCGACCGCGCCGACGAATGCCATAAAGACAGCGCCGATAAATCCATAGGCCGATAACCCGAGCTTGCCAAACATCCAGCCGCCTAACTCCGCGCCGATCACGCCCACAATAATATCACCTAAGATGCCAAAACCACGGCCTTTGACGAGTATCCCCGCCAACCAACCGGCAATGAGCCCAATAAACAAAAACACCAATAAGTCATTCATGTTATACCCCCTCGTTTTTATTCTTCACACTTATAAAGTTAGCTGTCGTTCTCTAACTTTACCGTCCTCTCACTAAAAAAAACATCGTGACAACACAAATTACTGCAGGCAAATACCCCCAACTGCGGCTATAAGGCCACGTGGGAACTGTCCCCGCCAATAACAATATAACCAAAATCAGCAACACGTTTTTTGCGGTCATGACTGCCTCCGGAAAAACTTACTTACCATTTAAATCATTTATATTTGTTCAATTTCGTAAACTTGGCGCCTTCAAGCGTGAGGTTGTACATCAACCCCTTCTGCCCGATGATGAACGCGATGATGGGCTCGTTGAGCTTTTGAGTGTCTATGGACCCATCCGCGCCCAAGGTGATAACGGTGATAGACGCGTCCGCACCGGCTTTCCAGTTGGAACTCTGTCGAAGGTGATTCAACACCTCATCCTGCATGAAAAGAAGGATGATTGATTTCTTTTGGGCGCCGATTTGAAAACCAAAAGAAGCAGCCGCGGTGCTGTAATAATCGACGGTCTTGCCGTGGATCTTAAGCGCACCCTCGCCGTATTCGCCGCCGATGCCAAATCCGGCCTTATAAACGGCTGGGAAAACAAGCACGCCCTTCGCCTGCTGAACCAGTTTCTTTCCATCCCTTATTTCGCCGTAGAAACGCTCGAGCGTCACGTCCACGCTTGTGTCGATTTCGCGCGCTGTCCCGGCCGAGGCATTCTTTGTCATCACACCTGAAAACATCAAATAAGCCGCCAACAACCCCAAAACCGCAATAACCTCTTTTCGCGACAGTGTCATGCTGTTCTCCTTTTCTTATTGGTTCCTATTGCCAAGAATCACTTGAAAGATCTGTTCGGCGATGCTATTGCCGCCGGTTTGACGGGAGTAAAATTCATCCTCGCTCAAATTATTATCTCTATTGATATCCAAACGGTTAAAGTCCTATTCTCGATTTAAAGAATTCATCTCTTTCATTCGCTACGTACTACGTAGCCATGATCCTCCGGCCGGCTGGGCGATTCTTTACCTTTCCGCGTCCTCCGGTCCTCTTGGCTGCCCGTTTCTTGGCTGCCGTCATCCTGCCCCCTCGACTTTTCTTTGCCATTGGCTTATCCCTTTCCTTTTATTGTTGGGTTAACATCTAATTGATTTCCACTTGCTTAAGCAGTCCATGCTTACTGGTTTCTGCCGCACCCGCCCCTTTTGGGCGCAACGTCAACAGGCGCATAACCTCGCTCTGGGACCTGCTGCACATACTCTGGAGCCTGCTGAACGTACTGGACCTGCGGCTGAGGTTGTGGATTTTGGGAACTTGTCAACGTATCGAGTACAGCATTTCCGATCACGTTGGTACCCGCACCGATCAACGCGCCTTTACCGGCGCTCCCGCCGGAAGCACCGGCTGAAATCGCGCCCACACCCGCTCCCACCACTGCTTCTTTTAGAATTTTTTTGTTCGGGTCATCCTGGTAATAAGTGTCTTGGCCGCTCACCTTAGGAAGCGTCCAGGAGAGTGTGATATTCATCAAAATAAATGCTGCAAAAAGAAACTTTAAAGTTCTCATCTTTCTCCCTCTGATTGTATGGGATAACCTTTTTTATCCCATGTTTGAAACCCGTCTTCCATCGCTTTCACATCCCTGAAACCCAATCGTTTGATCTGGAGCGCCAGCACCGCGCT
>OBEQ012693572.1_pt1 | contig 42395 bp, 51 predicted proteins | sample 1670901 | NCBI WGS metagenome assembly OBEQ01 (sample SAMEA104232315, study PRJEB22302) | groundwater metagenome | biome: forest; feature: aquifer; material: groundwater | place: USA | collected 2011-08-07 | depth 5.4 m
CATTTACGAAACATCCGCTCGTTTCGTACTCGCGACGTCCTGTACGCGTAGCTCAGACTATCCGTGTACACCCCCACATGCTCAGCTACCTTGCAAAGAGGGGACAGATAAAATTTGTCGAGAAATTCTCATAAAGAATCAAAGTTTTTGACCACCGCCCCAGGAAGACTCATTTGGGTGGCAACAACATCATTTTCACGATGTCGCAGGTCCTCCGGATCTGCGGCTCTTCTTTTTCATTTTTTCTTAACCTGTTAGTATGTTGCGAGATCCGTTCTAGACAAGTTCTTGCCAAAGGAGACTCCCAATGTCGCAACCCAATACTGACATCAGCATCTATCTGAATGCCGGACTGTTCAACGCCGCCGAGCGGCTCCATACGCTCTATCTCGAGCAAGCGCTCGTAAAGATTGGATACAAGGTGATCCTGCCTCTGCGTGAGGCGGTACAATTTTTGAAGGACGGCGCGTTCAACCTTGATGAGGTTACAAAACACTGCCAAAAGCTCGCGGGAGATAAGAAAAATATCTGCGTTGGCTCCATCGACGGAACAGACGCTGATAGCGGTACGGTTGTCGAGTACACAATAGGAGTTATCAAGACTGGGCGTGCCATTAACTACCGCAGCGATTTCAGGACATTTCGTGAGCGGGAGATCGGCATCAATGCGATGCTCCTCCTTGAAGGAACCACATTGGTGTACCACCCGGCGTTCTTCACCGACCTTCGTGAGGCCGAGCGATTCTATAATGATCTAGCGTTGAAGATTCACTATGCTGTTCAGCAAATAGACGCTGGGGGCAGGCTTTAACGTCCACACCCCTCTTTCGCAAGAAACGTGGGGTGTATTTTTTTGATAAATCAAAATCACTCTTTGACATTTTGTTTTCGATAGGTTATAAACAATCCAGCAAAAATATGTTCCATTGCGAGTTTTCTCGCCGCAAAGCGGATGCGTAATCCGAAAAGACTGAAGGAGTTTTTCGTATGACCCAATTGACATGGGATGCTGTGCTTGCCAACAAGGCACTCATCGGTGGTGACGTCGAGTCGGAAGAAGACGGGATCGTCTGTCGTGGTCCACTCGAAGAAATGCATGAGGATTGCAACTCCATTTTTTTCAAACTTGCCTGGACTGCGCGACAAAATCGCGAGACCAGCGAGTGGGAGAAATGGGACAGTAACATGTTTTCCGTGGAGGGGACTCTTGTGTTGCCGGCAGATATCGGTAACGGAAGAGTGTTCTTCGCAATGCCCGGCCTTGGTACGTGCACGCTATTCCCAAAGGGTGGCGGCAATACGCTCGATCCGCACCGGGTCAAAGATCTCCCGAAAAATTGGGAGCGTCTCCTTGCGCTGTATCCCGACCTGCGCTTCAATCGCGACATGGTGCTCCATGTCGCCAAACATCAGAAGTTTGCGTCAGTCCTGCGCTCTCTTCAGCAGCACCCTTCGGTCGCAACATTTTCCGAGCTTATCCCGCTCTTTCGTCACGAGGGTTCTGTCGAGGAATTCCTCTGGCACTACATTGAGGCGATGACCGGTGAAAGTGATGTGCATTCACGGGTGTATTGACCTAAAGCCGCATGGTTTACCGGGCGGCTTTTTTAGTCACGATCGATAGTGTTCCGCACCCGCATTAGCAGAGTATTGACAAAAACTGTTTTGTGATATACAATACTCTCCAGCAATCTAGTCCCCAAACCCAACTTGTAGGAGAGTGAACATGCTCAACGAAAATACTTCCAAGGCAATCTGGCGAGGGAAACTCTTTGCGGTCTACGCTTCCCGGCCGACAGGAGGCGAGTGGGAGCACAGCAGCGTCATCGACGCGAAGCTGGTTGCGCTTGTGACTGCACTGCGCAAAGCTTGCCCGCGAGTCGCATTCGAAACGCATGGCGCGGCAGAGAGCTTCAGGTTCATCTTTCCGAATGACATGGGCCCCGACGAAACCAACAACGTGCTCGCGGCACTGAAAGAAACCACGCTCGTGATTACCCCCAAGTGATCGGGCGCTCTCACACAACACACCACCTTGCAGACAATGCGGGTGGTGCTCTTTTTTATGCCTCATGTATATGATGTTTTGATTGCGCTGTTTGAAAATTAAAACCGCATCGTGAGATGCGGTTTTGTCGTCGAGTTTTTCAGTGACTCGCAGTGATCATTGTTTTTCGTATGGTGAAGGCGGGAATTCTCCCTTGTATCTACTGAGCTCACCAAGGAGCTCGCGCACTCCATACCGCGGAGAGTGTCTGAGAAACTTTTCCGTTTCCGTGCTACGCAGAACCAGAACTTCGGGTGCATTTGTAACCGAAAGACCATACGTCAATGCGGTGACAAGGCTTTCTTCACCAAAGTAGTTGCGGATGATTCTTTCTCCACCCCAGGCTTCCCATTTAGTGACGATCTCTTGTGCGTATTCCCACTTCTGATCAAGTACGAGAGCAGATCGATAGTGCCACGGACCCTCCATTGCTCTCATGATCGCTTTGTACACAGCACCCACCACGTCTTCGATGTGCACCGCACCGCCCCAGAAACGTTTTGCCCAGTCGGGAAAAGTTTCGTAGATGCTCCGGTTCCAGTGGGGGATGAACGAGCGCGGTCGCAAGATGAGTGTATCGAAACCATCGAGTCGGGCATGGCGGTTGACGACCCTTTCGGCCTCGCGCTTGCTTCGTCCGTACACCGAGTCACTTTCCACGCTGGTGCTTGAAATGTGCATGAACTGCACATCAGACTTTTGCAGGTCGCGAAGCACTTCGAGTACATTCTGCGTGCCAACAACATTGAGCTCGTGAAATTCAGCTTCGTTTTTCTCGCCGCGCTTTTCGTGAATACCATGCCAGCCCGCGATGTGGATGACCATGTCGGAGTGAGTCCGAAGGAGGACTTGGCGGAATTTTTCACGATCAAGGATCGAACACTCATGGTAGTACCCCAAGCCATGTTTGGGGGGCACGACATCAACGACGTCCCAGTGAAATTGGGGCGCGCGGTGGATCAGGAGTTGTCCCAAGTCACCAGAGCCGCCAGTGAGAAGAATGTGCATGCGTATTCTCCAGTTGTACGATGAAAATCCTTTCGCACCATAACATATTTATAAAATTTTGCAAGAATCTCAGAAAAATGAAAAGCAGGATACATTAGGATACTTGACGAAATAAATATTTAATGTAAATGTGATGCCAGCAAAACCGTTCGTTGATGTTCGTCTCTATATGAGGAGTCATGAATGCAGAAACCCTCGGCTAATCTAGGGCGCGTTGCCCGTCGTAGTGGGATCATTCTTTTGGTCCCTATCGTCATCCTCACGAGTGCCGCCGGGTGGCTGCTCAATGGTGCGAGTGCACTATTCCACGCACTCGTTGTGTTCTTCGGTTTGCGTCGTGTCGAAGACTGGCTCAAGCGTGCCCCGATATGGGTTCCTTTCGTTTTTGTCATTGCGATGGTCGGGCTTTCTCTCTGGTTCAAGATATACGAGCTCCATCTCATTGCGCATAAGCACTTCATCGAAGCGATCTCGCTGGGGCTCCTCTTCAAGGTTCTCTATTTCGGTACGATGAACTACATCCTCCATTTGTTCGGAGCGCAATTCCTCTCCATCCGGTGGATCGCGTGGTGCTATGGTCACTATGCTTCACTGCGCAAGCGGATGCTCGCGTGGCTTCACGATGTCGCTGTCTATCGCGGTGCGGTTGCTATCAAGCGGCGCGTTGTCGCATGGATGAAGGTCACGAAGCGCCGGTCGGCGCTCAATGTTGCAAGACGATTCACTTGTGGAAAAAAAGGAGAATAGCCTGGAAGCGGGGGATCATCAGCTTTGTGAACAACGCACACGTTGCAAATAGGGCGGCGTAGTAGTTCTCTCTGGTGTGGAAGTCTCGAGTCACTTGCGTGACCCGGGGCTTTTTTGTGTAGCAAAAAAGGCCGTCTGGGACGGCCTTTCGGGGAACTGATCCTTCTTTGGCCTACGCGGCCAGGCGCTCGTACGCGATGCCGACGATGCGGCAGTACGCCATACGGAACTCGCGCTCGTCCTCGATGCCTTCGTCGCGGTCCGAGTTGTACCGGAAGTAGCGGGGCAGGTACTCCTTCAGCTGTTCGACCAGCTGGAACTTGGCGCGGAGCCGTTCCGGGTTGTTGCCGACCCACGTCGCGACTTGCTGCCTGAAGTTCTTCTTGCGGCAGTCGAGCCGTGCGTAGCCGCAGCCGATACCGCGGCAGGCGTTGTTCACGTTCTGCATCAGACTCCTGAAGTCGTCGAGGCTGAAGAGGGTGCTGAGTGCGGGGGAAGAGGTACGAGAGTTGCTCATTCGTTTCCTTTCAGTGGGGGTGGTGAGGGGAGTGGTGGGACGGTTTAGACGCTCGCTGTGGTTTGAGCCTCCTCGAGCTGTACTTGCAGGGTGCCGATTTCTTCGCGGAGATCCTCGGCTGCGTCATTCGCATCCGTGAGATCTGAAGCGCACTTTTGGTAGCGCGATTCGGGAAACTCCAGGAAGTTCCAGAAGGCTTTTGCGAGTCCGGAGACCGCCATGCCGTAGAGGAAGCTCGCGAGGATGATGCTGAATGCCGTGAAGGCACTCGACGACGTCAGGCCGATGAGCGCGCCGACATTTGTCGTGATGCCGATCGCGGCCGCGGGTAGTACGACTACCCAGAGCGAGACATTCATCGACAGACACAACTTGCAGGTCATCAGCTGGTTCAAGGCCAGGAAGCCGGGGACGCGCTGTTCCATTCGCTTGTGGACTGCGCGGCGCAGGCCGTCGAAGACGGAACCGTGCATCAAGGCCATTGCGAGTTGTTTGACTGCAAGAGCGAGAAGGGCGGTGACGAAGAGTGCTGCCAGGATGGGGTTCATCCGTTCTCCTTGGTGAATGAGGTTAAAGAAGGTCGATTTCGAGGTTCATTTTTCTTGCAGAATTATAGCATACTTTTCAAACTAATGCAAGTTTATGGTCGACCATCTTTTTGTGCGCATGGTGTGTGTAAAAAAGTTCAAAAAATCACCATGTTTTACAATGTTTTTTAAATGTCTGTAATCTTTTTCCTCTTTAGGTCGAGGGAAACAGTCGTGCATAAGCTATACTTAAATACATTCGCACACCATGAGTTGGAACTTCATAAAATCTTTATTTTTCCCGATACTGTTTTTATTTTTTGCATCACCTGCGTATGCTCTCGATATCGTTCGTCCGATCACATTTCCGGTCAACGGTGATTATACCTATCGGGACGATTGGCACGAACCGCGCGGAGGAGGCACTCGACTCCATATGGGTAACGATGTTATTGCCGCAAAAATGACACCCCTCGTTGCTGCGGTAGACGGTGTCATCAGCTTTGTTGCACGACCGCAGGCGAGTTGGGGTTACGAGATCGAGATTCAAGGAGATGACGGGTATTTCTATGACTACCTCCACATGAACAACGACAATCCGGGGACGGATGACGGGCAGGGAGGTGAGGCACAGGCCTATGTCGCGGGAGCATTTCGTGGTGAGCGTGTGACCAAAGGACAACTTATCGGCTGGGTGGGCGACAGTGGTAACGCAGAAGATACGGTATCGCATTTACACTTTGAGATACATGATCCTAGTCGTGTTGCTTTCGATCCGTTTCCGAGTCTTTATGCCGCATCGGGCGGGAAGGGCGTTTCTGCGAATGCACCTCGTCCGACTTCGGTTGACTCAACCACGGAGCGCGAACGTCTTATTGATCTGCGCTATGTGTTCACCAAGGATCTTGGAGTCGGAGTCACGTCCAACGAAGTAAAACAATTACAACGTGTGCTGCGCACGTTGGGCTATTTCACTTTCCCGAGCAATACGGGATACTTCGGCACAGTCACCGAAACATCCGTGAAAAATTTTCAGAAGAAAATGGGGATCACCCCCGTGGGACGCTTGGGCATTGAGACGCGCAGAAAGCTAAACGCAGAGCTTGGCACTTACGATCCGAATGACTATCAGCCGTTCTACACACCAGCCGAACAAGCGGCAATAGAGTTACAGCGCAAGCAACAACAAGCCGCAATTGAAGCTGCGCGGTTGAAAGCGATTAGGGGATATTAAATTTTGTGATAGAGTGCGCTTAGAAAAATTTTTACGCAGGAGTACACATGCAACGCGTTATCACCCCACCCCAATTTCAGCCCTTCATTTTGAAGGAATATACTCACTGGACACTCCTCCTCAACGAGAAACAACGCTATCTCGGTCGTGCAGTCGTTTGGCTCGCACGGCCGGGGGATATGCAGCGATTCTCAGCCCTCACCAAGGACGAGCTCTTTGAGTTGCAGCTCATTACACAAGCATATGAGCGTGCACTTGATGCAATGGGGTGGAAGCCCGATCACATGAACTATGCAATGCTCGGAAACCTCATTGATGAGCATAAAGGGCATGGACATATGCACCTTATTCCTCGGTATGAATCCGCTCATCGACCTGTTTTCATGGGTGTGACTTTTGAAGATGACCGCTGGGCAAAGAATTGTACTCCGGAAACCCCAATGAATGTCGCGCCCGACATACTTTTAGGCCTTGTTGCCGCACTCAAAGAAGAATTGGAGAAAAATTAAAGAAAAACTAAAATGATCGTTCTGCCCCTAGGGCAGTTTTTGTTTGGGTTGCGGGATTCTATGTACAAAGTAGATTCAACCCGGTCGCATCATCGTGCGCACGGTTCAGTGTTTGCGGGAGAGCGCTAAGATGGATCTCGCATGCTCCGGAAACGCGCAATGAAAAAATATGACCACCAAGCACAGAAAGGTCTTTTCTTCCGAATACCCCATGTGCATGCAGCACCTTTTCTCCTTTTAGTGTGCCGATATTTCCTGTAAGGGAAAGAATCTCCAGCCTCTCATCAATGTGGTGTCGCTCGTAGCTTTTTGTCGATAAGTTGTAGTACGCGAGCTCAGTTTTATCTGTTGCACCAAGGCCATCGAGCGTCGCTCCGGCGATATTTTTTTCTTTGCAAAATGTGAGCAGTGTTTCGTTGAGCTCTTCTTCTGGTGCGAGGCTCAGCACGAAACGATCTGGAGTGGCGACGATAATTTTCATAGCACTATTGTAGCACGAACGACAAAGCCTGCGTGCGGCAATGTTCACGATATATTCATGCGTGAAAATTATAATCAAGAGTAGGTCATCCTGTGGGCACACAACGTAAGTGTTACGTGGTTGCAGTTATTTACTTAATTATCCATCATTTTTATCATGGCAAAATATGGGAAAGCAGCATCAAAAAAAGTTGAAAAAGTAATGGGGGAGTACAAACGCGGAGAATTGAAGTCAGGAAAAAGCGGCAAAAAAGTAAAGAGCAGAAAACAAGCTATTGCAATTGGGTTGTCTGAGGCAAGAAAAGCAGGAGCAAAAGTCCCCATGCAGTAAAACTTTAATCGTTTAATATATCGCATTTATGAATAAAAACTTTATCATCGGCGCAGTGGTCGCAATGTTGGTACTGGGAGTACTGCTCTTAATTTCTTCAGTGAATAAAAATGCTACCGTAGCAACGACTGGCACACCTCCACCAGGGACCTCCACCGCCCCTGCGCCATCCCCGTCGGTGCCGTTGTCGACACCCCCACCTGCTCCTGTTTCTCGGCCACTTGCCCCCGAAGCTCCTTTGGTGGAAACAAATGAAAGTGTTAGTGTTTCGAATTCGACCGCTGTTGTAAGCGGGCAGGTCACACCTAACGGTGCCGCCGCAACCTACTGGTTTGATTATGGAGAAACCACAGCATTTGGTGATCGCACTGCGAAGCAGGCCATTGGTTCGGGCTATGCTCGTCTGCCGACACCCGCATACATTGCCGGACTTCGGGCAAACACAAAGTATTATTTCCGCCTGAGTGCGGAGAATCGTTTTGCGACCGTGAATGGCGCGATGTTCAGTTTTATGACAAACAGTAATCCTCCACCTCATGTGAGTGCGCCCACAACGCGTACGAGTGCTGCAACAGGAGTTTCTCGCACAACGGCAAATATTAACGGACAGGTAAACCCGAACGGCAATGCGGCGAGCTATTGGTTCGAGTATGGAAAGGACACAAGTCTTGGCAGTGTGACCGCGTTTCAGTCTGCCGGAGACGGTGTGGGGACGCTGCCCGCTTCCGTGTCGCTCTCCGACTTGGACCCGCTTACAAAGTACTATTTCCGACTGAACGCGCAGAACCAATATGGCACGGTGAATGGAGCAGTGCTGAACTTTACCACAAGTGGACCACCCGCTCCGGGAAGGCCATCTGTTGAGACGAACTCGGCGACAAATATTACTGCTTCCTCTTCGGTACTTGTTGGGCGTATAAATCCAAACGGCGACGAAACGGGCTACTGGTTCGAGTACGACATTGATCCGCTACTTAGTACGCCTTCTCTCCCGGTGACTGCGAAACAGGTTCTTGCGCCAGGCGCGGGGACAACGACAGTGACTGCGAAGATTACAGGGCTCAACACGAAAATTAAATATTATTATCGCATTGTTGCGAAGAATAAGTACGACATTGTCACGGGTAGTATCATGTCGCTACAAACAAAGTAAAAGACAAGCGATGTACAAACAATAGGCTGTAGTCAAAAATCACCCACTCGCGGGTGGTTTTTGACCAGATCATAACCCTCTGAGTTGGGGGTTTAATACATTTTATTTATCACTTATACTTATGCTATGAAAGTGTTGTGTATGGAGCACTTGAGCGAACGCCGAAACCTCTCGTGGATTGTGAAGATCGGTATATTGTTTCTGGCATATTTCATCACGGCGAGATTCGGACTCGGAATTCATGCGGTAAATCACTTTGCGACGCTGATATGGCCACCGACAGGGATAGCACTGGCTGCCCTTTTCCTGTTCGGGCGCAACCTCTGGCCGGCAGTCGCCCTCGGTGCTTTTTTTGTCAATCTCTATGTTGGTGCCGCGATTCCGGTTGCACTAGGGATCGCTCTCGGCAACACCCTTGAGGCATGGGTCGGAGCATATGTGCTTTACTCGTGGGTAAAGTTCGATGCCCATTTTGCGCGCCTTCGTGACAGCGTTGGGTTTGCGTTGACATCGCTCTTTGTGCCGCTCATAAGCGCAAGCATCGGGTGCACAAGCTTGTTATTGTGGGGCATCATTCCCATAGATCAGTTCCCTCAAACATGGATCGCGTGGTGGGTTGGAGATGTCCTTGGTGCACTCCTCGTCGCCTCGTTCTTGTTCTTACTTTTCTCCTTTTCCAAAAAAGAGACAGAGACAAGTTGGTTTGAACTCTCGTTGATGTTTGCTCTGACGATATTGTTCTGCGTCGGAATTTTTTTGACCCCGTCTTTTCCATTTGTTTATCCGCTTGTGATTCCGCTCTCATGGGTCGCGTTGCGGGCAGGTCCACGAGGTATTGTTGTCGCACTGCTCTTGCTTTCAGGTATAGCGATAGAGGGCACGCTCGCAGGGCTGGGCCCCTTTGCCAGATATGTCGATATTAGCCAAGAGCTCTTGTACCTCCAGTTATTTATAGGAGTTATCTCGACCTTGTTCCTTATATTCGGCTCGATCGTGCTTGAGAGGAGAAATACCATGCGTCAGCTCGAAAGCAATATCGGAAGATTGGAAGATGCTCTGGTAAAAACACAGAATGCGGATAGAGCAAAAAGTGAATTTCTCGCTATTTTGGCTCACGAGCTTCGCAACCCACTTGCGCCGATCGTAAGCACGCTCGAACTCCTTTCTCTCGAGGAAAAAGAGACCCATAAAGTAGGATTGGTTCATCGTGCGCTCAAGCAGACAAAGATCATGCGTCGCCTCTTGGATGATCTTCTTGATATTGCCCGCATTTCGCAAAAGAAGTTTTCGATAGAAAAAAAGCACATTTTTTTGCAGCCCTCCATTGATCAAGCCGTCTACGCTGTAGAGCCGCAGTTGGACGGACACACGATCACGGTGCATGTTGAGGAGAACAATCAGGCAATCTGCGTGAATGCTGATCCTGACCGATTGACGCAAATTTTTACGAACATCCTCTCTAATGCCATAAAGTTCACGGATCCTGGCGGAAATATCACACTCACGATTGCCACAGAGGGGGAGAGTGCAGTGGTGACTATTGCCGACAACGGGAACGGTATTGCGCCGGATCTCATTACTCGTATATTTGATCCTTTTGTGAGCATTGATCCGAAAACACACAGCGGGGTTGGTCTTGGTCTCGGGCTTGCCCTCACGAAACGTTTTGTCGAGGAACACGGAGGGGAAATCTCTGTCGAGAGTGGCGGACCAGGAAAGGGGAGTACGTTTGTGTTGCGGTTTCCCCTTGTGAAAGACCCCGCACTTTGCTTAGAGGACGCGAGTGTTCTTGCAGAGAACAATATTTCCACAACCGAGCTTTGCACGGTGCTTATTGTTGACGATAATCCGGCGGTTGCAGCGGCCCTTGGTGATCTCCTCCAGTACCGCGGTTATAGTGTGAACATCGTAGGCTCTGGAGTCGAGGCACTCCCCGCAGCGCAGAAGCATGCTCCGGATGTTATCCTTCTCGATATTGGACTTCCCGATCTCAGTGGATACGAAGTTGCTCGTCTTATTCGGAAAGAAAAGAGCATTTCCCCAGTGCTTGTCGCTCTTACCGGATTTGGTCAGGAATCGGATAAGCAGAATGCGAAAGATGCAGGTTTTGATCACCACCTGACCAAGCCTGTCAGTTTCCGGGAACTGGAGAAGATATTGAAGGAGGTGAAGCGAGGAGCGGGACACAAATGATTCCTTTGTGCGCAGGGTTGGTTGTTTACGCTTTCTATATTATAGTTTTGCTAGAAAATGCCGCTACATTCAAAAGGAGCATCTCGTGTACTTTGCAATTGATGTTGAATCCGACGGCCCCATTCCGGGAGACTATTCGATGGTTTCCTTCGGTGCGGTCATTGTTGAGCCTATGCTCACGCGCACCTTCTATGCCAAGTTGCGTCCAATCTCCACGATGTGGGACCCTGAAGCACTTGCGGTAAGCAAGCATACCCGCGAAGAAACGCTTTTGTTCGGTCATCCAGAGGCGGAGATGAAGAGATTTGTTGCATGGGTCAAGGAAAATTCCGCGACAAGGCCACAGTTCATTTCCGACAATAACGCTTACGACTGGAGCTTTATTAATTGGTACTGCATTCACTATTTGGGCCTTGATGGTAACCCCTTCGGGCATACGTCGAGAAATCTCAATGATCTATTCAAGGGAATGACGCTCAACATGCAGTCGAACTACATGCACCTCCGAAAGACGAAACTCACGCACCATCCCGTCGATGACGCAAAAGGTTTCGCAGAGGCATTGTTGCAGATGCAGACGATGGGCCTCCTGATTGATCTTTCGTAGCAGTCTTTTTGGTCGATAAATCCGCCTTTACCTTCTCATGCAAGGGAAGAGGCGGTTTTTTGTTGACATTGAGATAGTTTGGCCGCATCATGGTCTCAGTTTTGTTACATGCTGCTTGTCTTCTCGTGAGGAGATTCACGTGCCTGTCCAGATCGTTACGGGTCAAATGCAAACGGTTGCCGCAAATATCGTCGCTATTGCACGGACGAAAGAAGGTGCGTGGATGCCATTTTCCTGGGAAGTCTATGTTGTGCACTGCGGTAGGGCACATGCAGAAACCGAAAGGATCTCTCTCTCAACCTTCGTCGACAGGGGAGTGCTCAATATCTTTGATCGGCAATACTACGTGACCGAGCGTTTCAAGCATTTGTTTTCCGAGCTTATCGAGATCCCGGAGGGATAACGACACACTCACCACCAACTCCGCCTCAACCTGCATGTGCAGGTGGGCGGGGTTTTTCATACTAGGTGACAAAGAAGTGTGCTTCATCAAAAATTCGCCTTTTGCTGGTAGAATGGGTGTGGCCGCATTTAACAAATTTTTAACACACACAGAGCATGATCATAATAATCATTTTCATTCTCGTTGTTGGTGTGCTCGCCATTGCGGCAAACAAGCCGGATACGTTTCGCGTAGAGCGCACAGTGGTGGTCAAAGCTCCGCCGGAGAAAATTTTTCCACTTATCAACGATTTTCATCATTGGGTATCCTGGTCTCCTTACGAAAAGATGGACCCTGTTATGAAAAGAACATATAGCGGGGCCCCGAGCGGCAAAGGTGCTGTCTATGAGTGGGAGGGTAATAAGAAGGTTGGCACGGGGCGCATGGAGATCACCGAGGCGCTGCCACCTGCGAAAATCATCCTTAAGTTAGATTTCTTCGCACCGTTCGAAGGACATCATACGGGAGGATTTATTTTGGAAGCGAGGGGAGAAGAGACGTTTGTTGTGTGGTATATGCAGGGTCTTAATTCTTATATGGCAAAGCTCATGTGTCTTTTTGTGAACATGGATCATATGATCGGCAAGGATTTTGAGGTTGGTCTCGTGAATTTAAAAAGTGTCGTTGAAAATTCACCGTTATGAAAAAAGATGAACGCGCGCGAACCGTCCTTTGGCGAACGCGACCTAACAGGGGATCGTCCGCTTCACATTAAAATACGCGCTCTGAATATTTTCCGAACCAGGGAAGGGGAAGAAGCTTTTTGTTGATGACATTTAAGACTCCAATATAGAGGAGATAAAGAAGTACCGCACGCACAGGCCAGACGCGCCAATGCGGCATTCCCCAGAAGCCCAGGATCGATATGATGCCCTGCAGGTCAAGCGCCACAATGAGAAGCCCGAGAGATTGTTTCATGTGATAGTGCATTTCAGGGTCGTTTTTATATTCGGTAAAACGTGGAAGAAAAAAGACCAAATAGGTCAAGGATCCAATAAGCGTCTTTCGCTCTTTCAATTTTACGGATGCGGTTTTGAGGTCTATTTTTTCCATATGTTCATTCCACAATAAGATAAAAATACTCCCGATGCAACACCTCTTTTCTTCTCATTCTCGTGTTTTCTTCGTATTATAGGTGGATATGAAACATACTTTTTGGAGTCTTGCGAGTATGCTCGCAGCATTTTCGCTCGCCGCACTTCCCGGTATTGCCACTGCACAAAGTGCAGGAGAAAATAATCCGCCGCAGGTTACACCCATCCATGGTGAACTCAACCCTCCGACGACAAATTATTCCGTACAAGCCTCTGACCCTGATGGCGACCCCCTGACGTATTCTTGGGTAGGTGATATTTCTTGCGGAGTCTTTCATGCTTCGAAAAGCATGACCGCATCATGGGATCATCCCAACGGCGACCCTCCGTTTTTATGTCCGCATACCGACGGAACAAGCCATCCCGGTGAAATATATGTGACGGTGAGTGATGGAAAAGAAACCATCGTATGTTCGTACGACGGCTCAGAGGGAGGCAATGGCCTTCCGTGTATCGTGAGCAATGTCCCACCACGCACAACATATACGAGTGGGGGTGATTGGTGGGATGATGTGATCGGAGACTATAATGACTGGTACTACTGGTGCTGGTTGCCCTTGCTTGTCGCACTCATTGTGATCCCTTGGTGGCTATCACAGAACGGTTTATTTGTCGGACGGAAAAAAGAAGATGATGACCCGTGTGCAGCATTGCGCAAGGCGGAAGAGGAAGCACGTGCAAAATATAATGCCGCGACAGAGGCGTACAATGCGATTGATACCACGAAAGCCGCCGTAAACGAAGCGGATAAAAAATCGAAGGCGGCAGACAAGGCGGCGTATCAAGCTGCGAGTGCTGCGGGCGGACGTTGGACGGCAGATGGCTCTACTGATTATGAGGACAAGCACATCGAGGTACACAAGTCCGGCTGGCAAGACAAAGAGCTTGGAAAGAAGGCTGATGATGCGGCGAGTGCAGCGAAGGACGCAAAAGCAGCCTCGGGAAAAGCAAAGTCGGACTTTGATGCAGCCGGTGGCGAAGCGGCATGGAAAAAAGCAAAAGATGATATGGACTCCGCGAAAGCAGCATGGGAGAAAGCCGCAGCTGCACTTGGTGTATGTGTTGGGCAAATTGGTGTACCACCTACCCCACCCACACCTCCTCCGGGCGGTGGCGATGGTGGAGAGAAAGGAGGGCCCACCGGACCGACATCAACAGGTGGTGATCCTGGTGGTGGAGGAACACAACCTCCTGTGACCCCACCGGTCACGCCTTCGAAAGTCGAAAAACCAAAGATGGTGTGTTACGACGGGCAACAGCGCAACCAAACGACGAGTTTTATCGACGTACAAATTCTCGACCTTGCAAGCGTCGTCCTTATGCAAGACAAGATTTACTCCGACGCAGGAAATGAGGCAATGAAATTTGTTGATTATCTTCAGACGATCAAGGATCTCTTTATGCTGGGAAAGCAAATGAAAGGTGGCGTCGAGGGATATCTCGACAAGTCGCTCACGGGTGCCGCGGATGCGGTCAACTTTCCCGATTTTCTCACGTGGTACGATGTCGGTGTCGATGAGCTCACAAAAGGAATGTACAAACTTTACGGCATCATGCTCGATAAACAGCGCCTCGGAGACTATTGGCTCGAATACAATGTGAAAAAACTTCGACTCACCTGTTCAACATATGAAGTGTGCTCCAATAATGCCTGGGTTAAGCATTGCGAACTTACTATTATTGACAATGGTATCGATCATCATCGCACCGAGCCAGAACAGGTCTTCGACTCAAAAGAGGTACAGCGGGCGATTGCGCGACTCTTTACAAAATTGCGCAACCGCTACAATGGAGATAAGACTAAAGCCAAGCAGTTCACTGAGAGTTGCAACAAGTGCCTCTAATCTTTGCGGCTGTGCTATAGTGAATACCTGTAAAAAACCATGGATAAACCGCAAACAATTTTGGTCGTTGAAGACAGTGCGCTCCTGCGTGCGGTTGCCCGTGATGCAATGGAAGGAGGGGGGTTCCGCGTTATCGAAGCAGAGGACGGAAAACAAGGTTTAGACACGGCGATCAAGGAACACCCGGATCTTATTTTGCTCGACCTTTTGATGCCGGTGATGGACGGCAACACGATGTATGGACTTTTGCGACAGGACCCTTGGGGAAAGGAGGTCCATATTGTCGTACTCACGGGCATAAAAGATGACCAGATCAGCGAAGCGATGAAAAGCGATCCGAATCTCGACTGTTTATTGAAAGATCACTGGATGATGGATGATGTTGTTGAAAAGATCAAAGATGAATTGAATACCAAAGGAATGGTTGATCAAGTGAAAGATATTCTCACAACGCATTGACGAAGCGCCAACGCGAGGATAGCCTGAAAAAAGACACTCTCTTTGAGGAGTTGGAATGAAAACACTTTTCCGTGCATTTTTTTGCTGCCTGCTCATGTGCCTTACGATACCTGCTCTCGCACTTGGCGCATTCGAACATCATCAACTTTGCCGTGATGCGTTGGGTGATGGGTGGACGAGCTTAGTCGACCAAGAAAAACAGTCGCTCGTTGAAACTTTGGTGAGGCGCGCAGACCTCACACTTTCGGTAGTACTTTGTAAGGGCGCGACCAGTAACCGGCTTGATATCGCAAGTTCGGCACGCCACAAAGCCGCACTGGTTCTCGGATTGCATATTCGACTCGAAGCGCTCGTCGGTGGTGACACCTGTCCTGTCGTTGCGCACGAGGTTGCGCATGCGGCACTTGGGAATGATGGGATCTGTCAGCACGATGCAGAGCATGTTGCGGAACATATTGAATGCGAGCATCGTGTTGACCGTCTCGCAGCAGAGTGGGTAGGGAAAGTCTCAATGCTTCGCACGCTTGAAATCATTGCATCGCTTTTTGAAAAAGAATATCCCGATGATCGAACAGTTTCATCTGCAGCGAGCATACTGCGCAGAAGGATTGACCTGTTGAACAACGAACAGCCTCACTGAAGGCTGTTTTTTGCTGTATACTGTTCACTATATGCATGAAACCAAACCAAATATGAGCACGGACCCTAGTGACCGAAGGTTGCCGGGAGGTCCTGAGGTCGTCCCTCAGCCCTTCGCTCCTGAGATCCCAGGGGAGGGTAGTGATACCCCCATTGATGTTATCGAGGGTGCGCTTGAAAAGTTGAGACGACAAGAAAAAGATGGCGGCAATAGAGAGCAAAACAGAAAACCAACTATTCACTAGTTGACATTTCTTGTTTTTCCTGTTTCATAAGACATAGTAAGCGGAGTTTTTTGTTAGCCCCCAAAGGAGAAAGCACATGAGTGTTGGCTATGAACTTGTGCAGGTGCAAACGACGGAAGATTGGCAAACGTACCACCTCATTCGCCGCGAAGAGTTGTTCAATGCAGCGGGTCAGCTCTATGACGCTCATCGCCCGGAAGAACAAGCCCCGGACCGCTATCCTTTGCTTCTTCGCTGGAAAGGAAAAGGGATCGCTACCACACGACTTGATGTGCATGCGAGAGGTATGGCGATCGTCCGACTTGTTGCCGTGGCACACGTGCATCAGGGGGAGGGGCATGGACGCGTTCTCGCCAACATGGTCGAAGCATTTGCACGTACCAAGGGGGCGACCAAGCTATATCTCAACGCAAGGCCAAGCGCTGTGGGTTTCTATGAACGATTGGGCTACAGCTTTGAGGACTGGGATCCTGCAGAGCTCACGGGAACCCGTGACCGTTGCAGACAAATGTCCAAAGTGCTGCTTTAGAGCAATGACTGCCCCGAGCTGGGGTGGTTTTTTTATTTCTCGTTTGGGTGAAAGTGGTTGACGATATGTTGTGATATGAGACGATTATCAGAGGTTTCTTTTTGAAGGAGTTTGTAAATGGATGCAGCATATCTGGCCACAGCAAGGCGTGCACAAGCAGAAGAGCTTGCCGAACAGTTGAGAGTGAAGATCGAGAAGTATTTTCCGGAGGCGCCCGAACCTGCGCGCATTGCGGAACTTCAGGCGCGGCGAACCGAGATTGAGCAGTTGGGTTTTTCTGTGTCATTTAACATGTCGCTTGATGTGTCGACGCTCACCACCGTTGCGAGCGTGACCCTTTCGCCGATACCCCACAATGAATAGCATATAGAGCCGCACAGATTTGCTGTGCGGCTTTTCTGAAAATGAGATGAAGAAGGCCCTGGGTCATTTTTAAAAAATTTTGTTATAATGAAGCATATGACACATTATATTTGTACGGGCGGATGCGGTGGCTCTACGGATGTACCCGGAGTTTGTCAGGCGGAAACGTGCCCCAAACATGGAGCACCACTTACGGCGTGTGACTGCACCGACGGGGAGCATTTCGGATTGCAGGATCTTCATAAAACAGAGAAAGATAAAGAGGAAGAAAATAACAAATAACTAATTTTATATGAATAAAAATATCACTATTGGTATCGCAGTTGTGGCAGTTCTTGGCGCGGCGGGGTTGTTCTTTATGGGTGGAGAGAGAGGTCAGATGGCAGTTTCGAACGTAGACAATACTGGCAAGGAAGTGGCGCCTCCCGCTCAAATGCCAATACAAATGGACATGCCAACACCTGAAGAGACGGCGACTGCAATTGCGCCTACGCCTCTTTCACCCGCTCAACCTACCCCGTCGGTACAACCTGTCTCTGCGGCAAAAGAGACCCCAGTAACGTATACCGATAACGGTTTTGTGCCAAAGAGTGTGACGATCAAAAATGGCGAGACCGTTACGTGGACAAACACCACAAGCCACCCGATGTGGGTTGCATCGGATCCGCACCCGACGCACACCAACTATCCGGGTTTTGATGCAAAGACGAGAATTGCAAAAGGGGAGACCTATTCATTCACGTTCATCAAAGTGGGGAGTTGGGGATATCACAATCACCTCAGTGCTGCTGATACAGGAACTGTTATAGTCAAATAACCTAGGCATTGTCATAAAATAATATGATCGTCTCGCTTCCATCTTCACCCCATCTTCAACTTTTCTTCAATCTCGAAATCTTCACCGTACCTGCAGTACGCCTCAGCTTCCGCTCAATCAGCAAAGCTGAATCTGTGGCAAATCTGAAACCGAATCCGACCACATTATTTTATGACAATGCCTTATGACATCTGATCGTCTTGCATATCTTGTTTTACGTATTGGGGTTGCGTTCGCATTTCTTTATCCTCCCATTGATGCGCACTTCCACCCCGACTCGTGGATCGGGTATTTTCCGAGCTTCCTAGTTGGGGTCTTGCCCGATCAGATATTGCTCTCGCTATTCGGCCTTCTTGAGGTTGCCATCGCGTTCTGGATACTTTCGGGTAAGCGGATTTTTATCCCTTCGGTACTCGCCACGATAATGCTTGCTGCTATTGTTTTCTTTAATTGGTCGGGTTTTGAGGTTCTCTTTCGCGACGTTTCGATCGGTGCATCCGCACTTGCGCTCGCACTTTTTGCACGGAAGTCAAATTGACGCAACTCTTTGTTGTCCGCTTGTTTGTTTTTCCCCAGTTTATCCCCATAAGCGTATTTTTTGCTTCACTCACGTATAGTTTCAGATATAATAGTGAGGACATTATTCGCGTCTTTTCAGGCGCGACGTATTACTTAATTTTATTGTTATATGCGCGAAAAGCTCAAAAATTTTTTAATGGTATTCTGTGCGACACTTCTTGCCACATCGTTTGTTGGGGGAGCGGTGTATGCCGCAACGACGATCAGTACTGATATTTCAACGGGAGGTTTGCTCAGTGTGGCAGGACTCTCCTCACTTAACGGTGCTGCCTCAACGACGCAACTCACTGCAACGGGAAAAATCTATGTTGGATCAGCATCGCTTACGACAATTCAGGGAGACGCGGCGACATCGACATTTACCGGTGGTGTGAATCTCACTGGGGGATGTTTTGCGATTGGTGGCGTGTGTGTCGCGAGTACTGCGACAAGTGCGGTAAGTTCGGTGACTGCCGCGAACGGATCACTGACGATCACTCCTACGACAGGTAATGTGACTGCTGCACTCAATCTCGGAAATTCAAATGCGTGGACGGCAGCACAGATCTTTGCCGGAGCAAGTACGACATTTACGAATGGTCTTGTTTTGGGTGCAGGCTCAAGTATCGATACTACGAGCGGAACTTTGCTTATCGGCACATCAAGCGCATCAGCGATCACCATTGGGCGCTCGGCGATAGTTACTACGCTGCCGGGACCTCTGACCGCAAAATTCCTCACGACATCATCCTCCGTCGCATCATCAAGTTTTGCGAACGGTATTGACCTGACCGCAGGGTGTTTCTCAATCGCGGGCACATGCCTTAGTGCTACGGGCCCCTCGAGCGCTGCCGGTGGTTCTGGGGCGATACAGTTTGCGAATGGCACTGCATTTGCGGGAGACAACACAAGACTCACTTGGGATAATACAAACTTCCGCTTGGGTATTGGGACAAGTTCACCGTACACGAGGCTTGCTGTCGTGGGGGAAATTGTTGCCTCATATTTTACGGGCACCTCAACCGCAAGCTCAACACTCGGAGGAGGAATGAATATAACTAGCGGTTGTTTTGCAATCTTAAGTGTGTGTCTTACGAACGGCTCAAGTACCGGAGCATCGACTAATACAGTAAATACATTTACACTGCTCCAAACTTTTAGTGGTGGTGCTTCGAGTACTCAACTTTCAGCGATAGCGAAGATTTATGTTGGCTCAACCGGAACGACGACAATTAATGGCAATCTTGGTACTTCAGTATTTTCGGGAGGTGTAGCGGTATCTCCGGGATTCGGGCTTGATACATCGAGTGCGGGAACGCTAAGTATTGCCACAACGACCGCTACAGCTATTTCAGTCGGAAGATCCGGAGTCACGACAACTTTTGCCGGACCGGTAAACGCAACAAGCACCGTGACGATCGGAAGTGGTACGGCGGTCAATAGTATTGTATTTGGGTCTTGTGTTATTTCAAATTCATCCCCAGTCGGCACTTCTTCTCTTGGTAACTTCAACTGCACCGGAGCAACAGGAGTAACGACCTCACATCGCGTCTTTCTCTCCGCGACGAGCTCTCTCCCTGCATCACTTATTCTTCAGTCTGCCTCATCGACATCCGCAGGTGTGATCAACGTGAACATTCTCAATGCATCTTCAACGGCTGCGGTCGCGCCTGGTGGGATCAGTTTGAATTTCTACGGCATTTTCTAAGGTTAGGGCCTATACAATCATGAGAAAAATAACTCTTAGTATCATTACTCTTGTGTTTGCCGTTCCGCTTACGACGTTCGCTGCATTTAACGACGTAACACTTACCACGAGTACGATTATCCAGGTATCGGGAAATAATTTCACTGTCTCCGGCGCAAGCACGCTACTGCAGTCGATAGCGGTGAATACGGGCAGCTTTAATATTACTGTTGCGGCTGGTTCTTCACTTGAGATAACTTCTTCAAATCAAAGTGATTATACGGTTACTTCCGACCCGGCTATCAGTTCAAGTGTCTCTTGTCCCTCGGCGAACTCGGTATTATCGATTACTGCGTCGGGAACAACAACTGTCACGGTGACACCGGGCGGTACGTGCACGATCCCGGGCACAGGTGGTGGCGGAGGAGGAAGCAGTTCACCACCCCCGCCACCACCCGCTCCGCCTCCTGCACCTCCAGCTGCGACTACGACCGCTACAACAAGCCCTGTCACTGTAGCTACGACGACCGTAGTCATTGTGAACGGTCCAAGCCTTACCAAAATGCTCGCGCTTGGCAGCACCGACCCGGAAGTGATCGCACTGCAGCAGTTTCTTATTGCACAAGGATTGCTCAGCATACCGCCGACAACCCCACTGGGTTATTTTGGCGCCGCAACAGAGGCAGCATTAAAGAAATTTCAGCAAAACGCAGGCCTTGATCCCGTAGGCATGACCGGCCCTCTGACGCGCACTGCAATCGCGACCACCAAGATCACAAAATATGTCACAAGCGGAGTGCCCTCAGGATTTGTCTTCACACGCTCACTTAAAATAGGAAGTTCCGGTGCGGATGTTGCAGCCCTCCAGCAGATATTGATCGCAAAGGGATTTCTCATATTCAATGCAAAGTCTACGCCCGGCTATTTCGGCGGCTTGACCAAGACAGCAGTTGTGAACTTCCAAAAAAGTCTGGGGCTTTCCCCGGTCGGCTCTGTCGGTCCGATGACACGTACGGCGCTTAACGCTATTACGCGGTAACGGTCTACACCGTCATAATTGCCGACTGCTCCACACGATCTTATACACAACGAATGCATTTACAAAGACCGCCCTGAAAGCGGTCTTTGGGTTTATAGGTTATTGAAGTCTTCCTAAAGAGGCGGGTTTGGTGATGAGGCATCAGTTGTGTTTTCACTTTCTTTTGCACGCTTTCCTGTCATCACGCCGATGAGTATGAATGCCGCTGCGAGGATGACGATGAGAATACCAAACATAAGTGAGAGGGAAGAACTGGTGAAGAATCCCGGCGCTTCATTCGTTGGCAAGACCGGTGTCCCGTTTACGGAAAGAGCCAGGGCTTGTTTGATGAATGGAAGCGGGGCTGATTTGGCGAGCGTGCGCCCGCTTGCATCGGCGATCGCAGAATACACTTCATGCTGGCCATCCGGCAGCTCTTTGTCGAGCGTATATGTCCATGCACCTGCATTATCCGCCTTGATGGTCACCACGATCGGTTCTGAATATATGAAGAGCGTTACAAAACTATTGGCGGGTGCTCTACCAGAAAACTTTATTTTTGAGAGGTGCTCTTTCCCGTCAGTATCGGTTGTTTTTTCAGTAGAAACACTTTGCGACACAATAAGCGCACTCGTTGATGTGGCGCCATGCGCTCTTGGATCTTCAAATACGATCGTTGTTGCAGATCCTGTGGCAAGTGGATCGGTATGAGCGGTGACCTCTTTCCCGTCGAGGACGCCATCGTGATCGGAGTCACTTATCGTTGGGTCGGTTCTATAGATATTCACTTCATCAAAATTGGAGATTCCATCATTATCGGAATCGACGAACGCTCTCGCTCCTTCTCGCGCAACAAGATAATTATCGATGGCCGCCTGTGTATTTGCGGCGCTTTCCAGGGTTGAGGTTGCAATGACCACTTCCGTTATATATTTTTCGCAAGAAAGCATGGGGGTGTCCGTTCCAATGCAGACATGGGCACACTCCTCCGCGTTTGCGCACGTCGTACTTTGCTCCATTACGGAAGTCGAGCTTGAGTTTGGTTGAGGTAAGGCAGGCGAGATTTCTGGTTTAGTCGCAACCGACTCTGTTTTGGGGTTGCTCGGTGGTGTGACGATTTTTACTGTGGGTGGGGGTACAGTTGTTTTCACTGGATGCGGGACTGGCGGGGGCGGAAGAAGGGTGGGAGAGGTTGTTGCTTTGACTGGTTCCGATGTGATGGGAGGTGTCTCGTCCCCACATGTTGACGCGACGGTAAAAGTGATTGTTCTTGGTGTCAGAAGTGTAAAGCCAGTGCTTGGTACGACAAGCGCTTGATAGGTTCCATTTGCAAAATATCCGTCGGAGTCTTCTTCGGAGGCGCCGATGGCATCAAAGTTTCTCTGTGTGCCATTGTCGATGATGGAAAGAGTCGCACCATTTGTAGGAGTAATATCAAAAAAGACGTGAGTTTGCGGGTCTGCCTCGCAATCAACTTCCTTGCTGACACGCACCGCAACATTTGCTCCTGTTTGGGTGCTTGCGGCAACCTGGGCAACTTGCAGGCGCGAGCTGCTGTCCCGCGACGTGCCGCTCTGATCTAAAATGACGATAAGGAAAGCAAAAAAACCAATGAGTAGCACAGTTCCAACCCCGCGAAGTTTCAACTTATGCATATTGTCGCAATTATATCAAAAAGGATAGGAAACAGTAAACGGAGATCTGGGTGTATGCGCCCCGGATCAGCTCCACGAAAAAAGTCACATGACAGCACATCGTTTGTTACATATAATGTGGCAAAGGGAATGATTATTTCTATTAACAATTTTGACTATGCCGAATGATAAATTAAAAGTTTGGGTTTGGGTTATTGCAGTGGTACTCATTGCCGGTCTTGGGTGGTATTCATATGGAATGCAACAAGCGAAGAATGCAGCAATCCTCGCAATGCAGGCAACCTCTGGAGGGGTAGCGGTCGCACCTGAGGCACCGGCGAACTCCACAGCAGAAACATCTGAGAAGGTGGCAGTTGATACATCGGACAGTGCGCTTGATGCCGACATGTCAGCAATGGATACGGAGATGTCTGTACTTGATCTCGATGTCGCAAGTGCCGACAAGGGAATGAATGATCAGCCTATCGCTCAGGGCGAATAACACATACTGATATGAACAAACAAAACACATACCTCAAGTTTTGCACCGCAGTTATAGTAGCGGGAGCGCTGAGTTTTTTCATTGCGCTTCCTGCATCTGCACAAACAGCAGGTCGCATGGGGTCATCGACAGGCGCTAAGGCGGCAAAAGAAGAAGCGCGATTGGCGCGTTTACATGATCGCGGTCAGCAAGAGCTTGATCGACGCATTGCCGCGCTCACTGCGCTCAGTACGCGTTTGGGCACAATGAAGCATCTCTCCGATGCAAACAAGAGTGCGCTCATAAATACTGTGGCCGCACAAATCACTACATTGTCAGATCTCAAAACGAAGCTTGCTGCCGACACTGATCTCACGCTCGTGCTTGCCGATGTGCAGTCGATCACAAAATCGTATCGTATCTTTGCGCTTGTTATACCGCAAGGGCATATTACTGCAGCTGCCGATCGTGTCATCGACATTGCCGGGGCAATGAGCGATACCGTCGCAAAATTGCAAACACGCATCACTGATGCAGGTGGGGGAGATGCCGGACTCGCTTCAAGCCTTGCGGACCTTAACGCCAAGCTCGCCGATGCAAAAACACAAGCACAAGCTGCAATAGCCGAGGTCGCTCCGCTTGTCCCTGACAATGGAGATAAAACAATAATGGCCGCAAATACTCAAGCGCTAAAAGATGCACGCATGAAGGTGAAAGCTGCAGTAGCGGACTTGAAAGCTGCACGAGCAGATGCAAAAAAGATCGTTGCGACAATAAAGATTTTGAAGAAAAAAGGAACAGCATCATCGACAGTCAGTAATTAAGCCCGCTAGATTCATAGTTCATCAGCAAAAACGGAGTATTCTAAAGCTCCGTTTTTGTATTGGAGATGGTATTACATTGACATGACGCTTCATGGCGCTGTAGGCTGGGTGAAGTTGATCCTCTCTAAATATTTAACTTTTTGGCCACAAGGAGTCAGTGGTGAATAGTACAAACAAGCGTGCAACAAAGACAATTCGTATCACAATGGAGGTGGAGAACAATCGGATCCTCCATCAAATGACCTCATTCCAGATAGACTCAGAACGTCAGCTTGCAGAGTTAACAGGGCTGCCGCTTCGGACCATTTGCAGCCTGATCAAAATGCGCGAAAGTCCGCGCAAAAAGAACGGCGAATGGAGGAAATGTGCACGAACACTTGCGGATTATTTCGGATGCGCAGTAGGAGATCTTTTTGCCGAAGAAGAGATCATCGCACTCGATGGGCGCCGACCTTACATCGAAGTGAACTACGATGACCTTCGTTTTCTCGAAGAGCAAGAAGCAGGAGTGGATGAGAGCATGCACCCTGAGGCAATCGCAAGCGCAAGTGAACTTCGCTCTGCGATCGTTGTGGCATTGATGGGCCTTACAATGGCAGAGCGAGCCGTCATTCGCATGCGATTCGGGCTTGATGGGGCGGCAATGACACTTAGGGATGTGGGGAAAGTACTTGATCTCGAAAGTAAACGCATCAAGGCGATCTTGAAGCGGGCACTGCGGAGATTGAGCAATCCGATACAGAAGCACACACTGAAAGAAGCGGGGGCACAAGATGTGCTTGTGCGTGATGCACTACAGCGAACAGAGCATCAACATGCAGAGTAACACCATGTCTGCAAGGAAAGCCGGGTTTCGACCCGACTTTTTTCTTTTGTTCAGCTGTTTTTTTGCAGGAACTACACAAGATGCAAAAAGTTTGCGACAATGAACACATGGAAGAGCATCCCGGACAAAAAGATCACATCATTCTTGACGCTCGTGTCGGCCCTCACGACATTATTCAGTTGACGGTGGGAGGGAAGATCACCAACGACCGTCTCTATGCGTTCATTGACTGGACGGAGAAGGTGAAAAAGTTAGTTAAAGACATGTCCGACAAGCATCCTGGAAATGTGCTTATACTCTCTGATGTGAGCAAGGTGACACATTTTGAGAGCAAACCTATTGTTCCCTTGCGCGAACTACTCCACTACAACAAACAGTATCCTGCCAAGAGTGCGGTGATTGGCGCAAAAGATCTTACACGTGTTCTTTTAGACACTGTTATCTCGCTCACTTCGCGCGATAACATCAAGCAATTTACGACAAAAGAAGATGCGCTCGAATGGTTGCTTGGCACAAAAGAACCTGGGACTACTCCTGAAGTTGCAACATAGCGATGGGACTCTAGCTCGTGGACAGTTTTTTACTCACTTTGTTGCATGTCCCCTACTCACTCAAAAGACGCGGTAATGTAACCGTGAACGTCGTTTCTTGCCCCAGAATGCTCGTCGCATGTATGTCTCCGTTGTGTTTTTCTATGATACGCTTCGTGATCGCAAGTCCAAGGCCTGTCCCGCGGGCACTTCGGTGGGCATTATTTTTTGCTCGGTAAAATCTCTCGAAGATGTGTGAAATATCATCTTCCGAAATGCCTATGCCTGTGTCGCATACAGTGAGGACTACGCGTGTTTGTTCGATCCCTAGGCCGATAGACACACTCCTTTTGCCGTCGCTGCGCATGTATTTAATGGCATTACTCAAAAGATTTACGATCGCCTCCGAAAGTTGGTCTTTGAAACCAAATACAAAAATTTTAGGAGTGATTGAGGCGATGATGCGAATGTTTTGTTCCGCTGCGGTAACCTCTACGTATTCTGCAATGTCTTCCAGAAGAGCACTGAGGTCGACAGATTCCGGTTTTGATTCCGTGTTTGCATGCTCAAGACGTGCCAAGAGGAGAAGGTCATATATGAATTTCGACATGGTGTCGATCGACTGCTCGAAGGTTTGGACATCCTTTGGATGTACTGATCCGTGAGTCAGTTTTCTTGTTTCGCTCATGAGAATGGTGAGCGGCGTCTGTAGTCCGTGCGCGATATCCGCCATCATCTGCCGCTCTCCTTCCTGGAGAATCTCTAGTTCGCGAGTGCGCTCTGCAACTTTTATTTCGAGTAGTTCGGAATGTTTCTTTACCTCTTCGTACAGTCGTGCTTTTTCAATACTGACTGCAGCTTGGTAGGCAAATGTCTTTAAAAGTTGAATATCCTCCGGTCCGTAAGGGTCTCCTGAGCGTTTTTTGCCGCAGGTGAGCATGCCTGTCGTCCTGTCTCGAAATATGATTGGGATGCGCAGTGCCGCATTGTTCTCGTTTGAAAGCCCATCTTCATGCGTCACTGTTTCTTTCTTATACAATACGTATGTGACAGAATCTGCCCTCAGGATTTTTTTGAGGGCTTCTGAGGTTTTCTTTGTGATCTCTTCAAGCGTCATGCTTTCTTGAAGTAGCTTACTTAATTCTTCCATTGCTTCCCCATAATCGTATGTGTCTTTAAAGAAGAAAGGATCAGTAATTCTCGTAAAATATGCGCGGAGTATCGGTACGCTCCCAATGCAAAGCAGTGTCGTGATGAGCGCACTTGTTATGGGTTGAACGGACGTATCTGTTGTAAAGAAGAAGGATACGAACATTAAAATAATGAGATACAGTGCCACAATGAGACCGAGAAGCACGCTCCCCACCAGTCCTCTCTGGATGATGATACGAATATCCATCAGTTGGTGACGTATGATCGCAAGGGCCGTAAGTCCGATAAGCGCAATGGATGCCATTGGCCCGAACAGGTTGAGCTGGAATATCTGCAGTCCCGGCAGAAGAATATCAAAAATAAATGCCGAAATAATGAAGATGGTAAAACCGGTGATCATGTAATACATTTGCATCCGTTTTGCTCCTGAGGCAGATCGGTATGTACGTGACAGGAGGAAAAGGCCGTAGCTCATGTATGCACCCATAACAAAGATATAGGCCGGAAATAAGGGCCCGTTCACGGGAGTAAGCTCACCTTCCGGTGTTATGGAAATGTCGCTCACAAAGACATTAAAAGGGATGCCGACAAAAAGAAGGAAAAGCGGTATGCAGTGCAGAAGGGATCTCTTCGGCAGGACGCTTTCTCCGGGGAATACTTTTGCGAAAAGCACAAAACCCAATACGACGATGGTTCCACCCCAAAAAATAACCTGGTTAAAGATAAAGATTTTGGTTGTCAGAATGAGCACGAGCCCAACGCCCCAGAGTGTAGCTCCGAATACCATAAGAAAGAACGTCGCATGAACGGCGTGGCGCGGATTTTGAACGAGGATATAGCTTGCGATCACGATATCGATACACATGATCGCCCACAGTAGGGCATGTTGGAGGTAAATGGGATCCATAAGACAGTGATTCCGCTGCGTCTCCATGATAGCATTTTTCGTCATATAAAAACCCGGCGCTCGCCGGGGTGGATCTTAGGTGGTCAAAAAAGAAGTATCGAGCAGCAGGATATTTTCCTCTATCATGCGTGCTACTTGCCCGGCAAGCGCAGAAGCAAATTGCTCAAGACGCATGCGGTATATTCTCGGAGCGGGTTGTTCTGTGTAATACGATCTTCCTGCCTCGGGAACATTCCGAAGAAGAAGCGTGGCGTCGGGAATTTCTTCAAGCTGCATTCCAATGGAGCTGAGTCGGTTGGCAATGAACGGTTTTGCTTCAAACCATCCGTATGTTTTCCCGATATGCAATGCATAGAGTGTCGCGATGTACGCAAGCGCGATCGAAATGCGGGGGATCCCGGGACACATCCATCGGCCGTATTGTGCGACATCTTTTCTCTGGAACTCGGACGAGAACGGAGAAGTGATGAACTGGTAGATTTCTTCAAGCGGAAGTTGTTGCGATTCATCTCCGATATCAAGAGCGATCGTTCCCACGATGGAACCATTTGTTGCGGTGAAAAGAATTTTAGGAGGAGGGGGAGGGCTCGCGTTGTGCGCTTCAAGTGCGATTGCGTTGATGAATAGAAGTGCGTTTTGAATGAGGGCAGGATCTTTTGCGAGTGCAACGGTAATTATGCTGTGTTTGTTCATTTTTACCACCATCTCCCTTGTACGATCCTTGTCTCCATATGAGCGGCATCAAAATATAAGTATGCGGGCATCACCGGCGTCGGAACGATATTGCGATCGACGCCCGAGTTACGCAGCAGATGAAACAGCACACGGTCAGCGAGGAAACCTGTCGCCATCGGGGGATTGGTGGCAATGATCGAAGCTTTACCTTCGTTGAAAAGGCGCTCTCGGACATGAGATCTGTCCTCCCCATTTTTACGATACGTGGGAAGTTCAGGAACGAGTCCGCGCAGTACGCTCTCCATTACCTTTGCAACCTCAGCCTTCGTTGCAGTCTTATTTTGTATCCGAGACGACAGTTGCATCGCCTCAGTAAGTGTCATGCACAGGAGGTCTTCCATTGTTGCCGATTCTGGAGTGAACAAGAAAAGCCTGGTCCCGAATCCTACGGTGTTGCAGTTAAATACTGGAACATTCAGTTTGCGTGCTTGTTGATGAAGAAGGATTCTTGGGCCAACCGCCCAAAACTCGATTTCATCGCAGATGACATCGCAGCCACTGGTGAATGCATCTACCGTATCTACGGTGATGCCTTCTTTATACACAACGATCGTGGTGTCATCGCTCACCTCGCGAAGCATCTGCGCGGTTGCAAGCGCCTTTGAAACTCCGACCGTTTTGCGTGTAGCCGCGAACTGCCTATTGATATTCGATATATCGAACGCTTCGCTGTCTGCGATACGGATTTCACCAACGCCCAGGCGAAGGAATTTTTCGGCGAGCTGAGCGCCCATTCCGCCACATCCAGCGATTCCTACGATGGACCCCTTCAGAAGTTCTTGTTCGGCAGGTGTGATCCAGCCGATATTACGATCAGTGCGCTCACGGTAGTAGGCCGCATCTTCATCTTTTGGGGTCAAACGAATGACCTTACTGGCATCTTCGTCTGCCGAAATAGAGAGGCACTCACGCACAGTCCGGCAAGCATCTTTTTTCATGGTATTCTCCTTGCTGTTGAAAGAACAAACTCATTTAAGTTTACGTGAGTGTTTGTAAAGAAATGCTGTATAAGATGTAAAATTTCGATAAAGATTTGATAAAGTTATTTTCACTTTCTTTGCCAAAATCACCCCAAAGGCAGGGCCAAGAGGGCAGTTTACTCATGCAGACACTGATATTAACAAGTGAGCCCGTGTTTTAGGCGTTATTTATCGACTCAAGTAAGTATCCGCGGCTCGTTATGGTACGTATAAATTGCTGGCCCTTGTCTTTATCGCCAAGCTTGCGCCGAAGGCTTAGCACGTGCGTCTCGATAGTCTTCGAAAATGGGTCGACGCTCATATCCCAAACATGTTCCATGATCATGCCGCGCGAAAGCACCGTTCCGGGATTACGCATAAAATATTCAAGAAGCATAAATTCTCTTCGGGTTATGTGGATTTCTCTGCCGTCTTTCATGACAATGTGGCGTCGCGTGTCGAGCAAGACGTCGTCGACCTGAAGAATGTCGCTGGAAATCGCTCTCTGTCGGCGCATCAGTGCACGCAGTCGGGCCATGAGCTCACCGAATGAAAAAGGCTTAATAAGGTAGTCGTCGGCGCCAGCGTCAAGCAGTTGCACTTTTGTATATGACTCAGAGCGCACCGAAAGGATGATGATTGGAGTGTTATTCCCACTTGCGCGTATCTCCTTACACACATCAATCCCGAGCTTCTTGGGGAGAATATTATCCAAAATGATAGCATCGTACATATTCGTACGTGCCCAATACGACCCCGTCTCACCGTCGCTTGCATAATCTACAGCAAAACACTCTCCCTCAAGGCTGGCCTTGAGAAATTCGGCGATTTTTTCTTCATCTTCAACAATGAGGATCTTCATAATATGCGACTATACGGGGCCTTTTTGACACTTATGGAGACTTTGGAATTATTTTGGTTTTTCTTTATCAGAATTTTACCACAAAATCGTATAATTTAACAGATGCCTCAATCAGGAGGTAATACTAAGGCGTTATTAACGCACGACGTAGCAGCTGATGTTGCCTCTTTGTCGTACCATAGATATTTACGCACCGGACTCTTGGGGTGATATGGACGAAAGGATGGCTATTCCTAATACAACAAAAATAGCCGCAGCAAGCAACGCCACGCTTACTCCAACATGCTGCCACAGATATCCGCCAAATATGCCTGCGCCCATAAGACCAAAACCAGAGGTCGCATTGACGAGTCCGAATGCGCCACTGCGCTTCTCTTCGGGGGATAGTGTAGATGCGAATGCACGCTGGACTCCATCGGTGAGTGCCGGGAAAAACCCGAGAACGAGAAAACCAAGGATGAGGAGGGGGGCACTGTCCGCAAATGCAACGATTGTATAACCAAACAAGAGGACAAGATAGCCGATCCTGATAATATTTTTTGCCCCATATTTATCGCTCAGACTTCCTGCGGTCATCGAAAACGCCGCATATGAAACATTGTAGAGCATATAAAAGAGGGGGATCGATGCGAGCGTTAGTTCCGGTATGTGTTGTGTTTTGAGGAGAAGGACTGCAATAGGAATACTCCCCATCGAAAGGAAAAAAAGTGCGACAAGATAGCGCTTGAAATTTTTTGGATATCCACTCCATGCGGCAAGTGAAATATTTTTCTTTCGGAACTGACCGACGACATCGTTCACAAAGAGGGTGGAGAGTACTGCGAAGATGCCGAGCACGAACGCAGTGAGGAATACTTTATTGAAATCTCCGGGGTAGTGCTTTAAGAGAACGTATGCGATGAGCGGGCCGACGATTGCTCCCAAGGTGTCCATTGCGCGATGGAATCCGAATGCTACACCGGCATCTTCTTTTCGTGTCGACAGAGAGATCACCGCATCACGAGGTCCCTCACGAAGACCTTTTCCGACACGATCAAGAAAACGGAGCCCGAGTACGGAGAGCACGTTTCCGGCGAGCATATACACCGGCCGAATTGCGACCGCAAGCACATACCCGATAACAATAAATGGTTTTCTTTTTTGTATATGATCCGAGAGACGTCCCGCATAGATCTTGATGAGGTTCGATGCAGCATCGGCAACCCCCTCGACAAGACCGAGGGAGCCGGCACCTGTTTTCAATACGGAGATAAAAAAAGCGGGAAAGACTGCAAGCACCATTTCTCCGGAAAGGTCGTTTAAAAAGCTTGTCAGCCCAAGAAGAAGGATATTGCGTGGCGGACGGTAAAGAGACATGCGCTATTATTTTGTTTTCGCTTTGCGCCACTCGTAGAGAGCGGGAAGGAAAGAAATAAGAATGATGACAAGTATGATCGGATAGAGGTAATGGTCGGCATTTTTCACTCGGGTTCCTAACATAAAGCCGAAAAGTGTCATGCTCACGATCCATGCGGTGCCTCCAATGATATTGTAAATGGTGAAACGGTGCGAGGGCATACGCGCAACACCCGCGATGATCGGTACAAACGTGCGGATGATAGGCATGAATCGCGCAAGGAATACTGCTTTATTGCCATGGTGCAGAAAGAATGTGTGAGCGCGCGTCACATGTGCAGGGTTCCAAAAGCGAGACTGTTTTTTATTGAAGAGCATGGGACCGACGCGTCGCCCGAATATATAGCCGACGGACTCGCCGAGTATTGCGGCGGCAATTGCAAGGATAATGAGGAGCATGATGTCGAGTTTGCCTTGAGACGCGAGAAATCCCGCAGTGAACAGGAGACTATCTCCTGGCAGAAAGAATCCAAAAAAAAGCCCGCATTCCGCAAAGACGATCGCAACGATGCCTGTATAACCCAAAAGGGTGATTATGTGGACTATGTCGAACATGGTGTGGGACCTCCATAAATGGCGAACTTCTTCGTTGACTTCGACGAGCGGTCCGGAGAACGTACGAGGAGTACGTCCTCTCGGACACGCTCATCTCGTCGCCTCGAATTTCATCCATTTCTCTAGGTCCTACGATTATACCATGCTCGTGTATTTTCCGATTTACTACTAAAATGCGGTGATGATGGGAAGTCGCCGCAAATTGATCCTTTTGTTTGTTTTCGTGCTGTCTGTTGCCGTGCTTGGCGACTTCATCCTCCCCGACAATGCAAGTACGTCAGATCACATGCTTTCATCACGTCAGTTTGTGGGCACAGTTTCGATCCCCGAAACCGCACAAACAGTTGAGAAGCCCTTTGTGTGCGAGGCAGGAACCGTGGCAACGGGAACGCTGCATTGTGTTGTGCGTGTCGTTGATGGGGATACGATTGATGTCTCTATGGACGGCAGGGTGGTGCGTGTGCGTCTCATCGGCATCAATACACCGGAGACCGTTGACCCCAGGAAGACGGTAGAGTGTTTTGGGAGGGAAGCGTCAGAGAAAGCAAAGAGTATGCTCACAGGAAAATTTGTCCGCATTGAGACAGACGCATCACAGGGAAAGTACGACAAATATCGACGCTTGCTCGCCTATGTATACCTTCCCGACGGAACGCTGTTTAACGAGCTCATGATCAGTGAAGGGTATGCGTACGAATATACCTATCGCTATCCCTACAACCACCAAGAAGAATTCAAGGCGGCACAAAATGATGCACGACTCCACGAGCGGGGACTCTGGGCTTCCGGTGTTTGTTCCGTAAAATAAACTACGGACCTCCCCCTCTCACTATTTAGCTAATTCTAACGATCGTTAGGATTAGCTAAATAGTGAGAGAAAGGGTTAAAAAGGAGGATTAAAGCGTAGCAAAAACCTCAAAATATCTCTGTACAAAGGCAATATTATGTTGCCTGTTTTCTTATCCACACCTTTATCGGGAAATGAGGGAAATCTTTATCAAAACTTTACCTCCCAAATTGTAGCGTTAGAAGCAATTGCATCAAAGTATAGCTGCAATAAATGAAGATGTTTATCTTAAAAGATCATAATAAGGTTGTATGCAGATAACAAAAAGTAATGAAAGGGGTATTTATGAACTTGTGTTTACTGATGAGGAGTTATTGCGAGTGACGGTCATCGTTGGGAGTACTAATTGCGGGGTTGATTACCTGATTGTTCCACCTCGGGAATATACGGAAAAGTTCGGCATTTCCTCAGTGCGTACCGACGAGTTATTCACATTAATGCGCACCAAGTGGAAAGAACGTAGACCTGATGAGCCTATTTTCCTCAGCAAGCAAGATTTATATGCGCTGACAAAAATGCTCGAACATATGATTGAAAAATGGAGTGGAGCTGATTTTGAAACAATAGGCAGTTTTCCAAAATTTGAAGCAATATTGCTACTTCAGCAGTTTAAAAAAGCGGGATTCTGAAAGAATTCGCAGTTTTTATAAAATAACCTCCGAGCCGCGTGTTGCGGTCGGAGGTCGGGTCACCCTCGGGCGTGTTTGCTGTCTCCCTTGCTTACGATGATGCGCAGATAACGGACGACAGAATCATTTACGCGGATGCTGCGGCTCTGGGGTTCAAGCACCCAGTTGTTCTTTACCAGAAAAGGAAGAAGCACGCGTCGGAAAGTGTTATCCTCGCGTGTGACAAATGTGCATACGGACTCATGAGCCAAGGTTTTTTCAACCTGCCTCAGAAGTGCGTCGGCATTTTGTGCAAATCCATTGTTCTTTGGGAGCAAGCGACGGTATCGCTCGAAGAGCTTTGCGTCCATGGGTATCTCAGTGTCGGTCATCACTTTCTCCTTGGGTATTGTGCAACTGACGCTAGAATACCCCATCAAGACAATTGAGTCAAATCATGCCCATGCTCGGGATTCCTGTGCGATCCCAGGCCTCTCTATTTTGTGTATCTCGGGAGATGTGTTTCTTGTGAAGCAGGTGTGTGCTCCCGGCGAGGTGCACTAGTGGTTTACCAAAGCGGGTGTTCAGTAGGTCGACCTCCTCATACACACGCTCAAATCGCTCTATAGAGAGTGTCACATCAAAGAGATCAAGCTGGGTGGCACTTCCTTCGCACAATTCACTGAGCGTCACACCTGCCGCACGATAAAGTGCATGAGGCTCGAACAAATCCTTGAAGCGCTCATTGATGAGCCCAATAATTTCGCAGGGGATATTGGTAGAGCGGGAAAGTCCCATGCTCATGCCCTGGTACTGAAAACCTTGTGTTTTGAGGAAGAAGGAGACAGTGCGTCCGGAAAGGCCATGCTCTCGTGCGCGCGCACAGACCACCTCCACGTGGCGGGAGAGCTCAGCAAGTAAAAAGTTTTTGTTTCCGCGGAGAGGGGTGAAGGTGCGCGTACGCATGAGGGATTTGTACGGCTCCCGTGCGCCGCTATGCAACGCGAGTGTCTGTTGTCCGCGCAGCTCGCACCAGAGGTCGTGGTGGGGTTTGGAGAAGTTGTCGGTGACCCAACCCTCCGTCTTTTCGGCAAATGAGAGGACTGAGGTGATGCCCAGTTTTCTCATATATGCGGAAGTTTGCCGCCCGATACCCCACACCTTTTCAATGGGCAGCGGAGTGAGGAATCGGCGGATCTCTTTGCCGGGGATCATAGTGAGGCCGTCCGGTTTTTTAAAGTTTGATGCGAGCTTTGCGAGGACTTTGGTTGGGGCGATGCCTATAGAGAATGTCATACCAAGTTCGCGCTTGAGCGTGTTCTTCAAGTCGTTCCCAATCTCTTCGTAAGACATTTTAAGGGGAAGCCTCATGCCAGTGATGTCCGCAAAAGATTCATCAACAGAATAGCGCTCGATATCGGGTGTGTAGCGTGAGAGTATGTTGTTCATACGCTCCGAAAAAAGTGCGTAGCTCTCATGGTCCATATCGAGAAATATCGCGTCGGGACACAATGCTCTGACTTCAGTAAGACTCATGCCGCGTCTCACTCCTTTTGTCTTCGCCTCGTATGTCATTGCGAGCGCGAGACCCCGTTCGCGCCCAACGACGACGGGTTTGCCCTTTAAGCTCGGATCCTTCGCAACTTCACAGCCGGCAAAGAATCCATCACCGTCGACATGCAGTATGGCGCGCGGAAAATTCACCTTAAGAAAAGGCTTCACTTCTCCATTCATGAATATTTCCTTATAACGCTTCTTACCACTGCGTTAATTTTGAGCTCATCTTTTGGGAAGATCGGTCCGTAGTTTTTATTCGCCGCCTCGAGATAAGGTTTGCCGTTCTTTGTGCGGTAGTATTTCATGGTCCACGCGCCGTCCACCTCGGCGATGACGATCTCCCCCTGCTTTGCATTTCCTGTGCGCTCGACAATGACCATGTCGCCTTCGATGATCCCCGCGTCTTTCATTGAGTCACCTTTCACTTTGAGCATGAACGAAGCATCACGGTGGGGGATCAAATATTCATCGAGGCTCATGTGTTCGCCGCGGTCTTCTTCGGCGGGGGAGGGAAAGCCCGCTTCTACAATGCCAAGCAGGTGTAATTGCCCCCAAATATTCTTTGGGGAAAGTTTCCCTCGCGCATCTTTTGCAAGAAAGCCCTCTTTTGCGAGCCGCCCGACCAACTTCCACACTGAGGCGCGCGAAGAAAACCCGACAAGCGACATGATCTCGGTGTAGGAGGGCATGCGGCGATGTGCACGGTAAAAGCCGCGTATCTCTTTTTTGTACTTTTCGTCCACGGGTACAGTATAGCGAACAGTCGTTCGCCACACAACTTTTGCGCAGGACCTCTGTAAGTGGCGAACTTCTTCGTTGGCTTCGACGAACGGTCCAGAGAACGTACGAGGAGTACGTCTCTCTTACAGAGACTATACACCTTTTGTCCAGCTCCAGTTTTAGCCCACAAGAAAACTTGGGCTGGATCAAAAGGTCTTGCGCTCTGGCCCCATGAGAATGGGTTCCCATAAGCCAGAGCTCACTCGAACACGCTCGCCTTGCCGCCTCGAATTTCATCCATTTGCAGAGGTCCTATGGAGTGCTGTATGGTAGAAAAAGAACTTTTTAAAAAGGAGTCCCCAATGAAACAAGAGATCGCGAAAGGTCGGATCTTGAGGATCCTCAGCTACAACCTGATCACCCTACCGGGTCAAATCAATATTTCCATTAAAGATCAACATGGAGATACTGAATGCGATGCATTTGGTGCGACGATCCCTGAGGCGCTCGCAGATTGTTTGGCAAAGGGCTGGGCGATCGGATATGACAAAAAACCAAAGGTGCACAGAAAGAGCCTTAATCGTCGCGTGCGGCATATGCGTGTCGACAAATTCACCCCCTCAGGTTGGGCGCTGCGAGAAATGTGGTGCGTCGTCGAACGTGAACCAGATGGCCGATACTCACTCGCTGTAAAAGTGCTTGAAGGAGGTGTCTCGGAACTCACGATCTATGCCAAGTCGGTCGAGCAGCTCCATAAAGATATCTACGCTCTTGGTTATGAGTTTTTCGTGGGCATTACCTTCAAAAACTCAGAGGATCTGCATATCTGGCATACGCTCATCTTGTAGAGCAACAACATTCTGTCCGCGCATTCGCGTGGACTTTTTTTGCGCGTTGTCAGCATTTTAAAGAGGTTCATTGTGGCGAGATGAGTTATTTATGCTAGGGTGGAAAGAGAGAAAGAGCTCCTTGAAAGGGGAACATCATGGACCTGAAGATCGAGATCGAAAGCGGTCGGATCGTGAGGGTTCTTGACTACGTCACCCTCAAATTTCCCGACAATCCCGTAGAACACCGTATCAATATTTCTATCAAAGACCGCAATGGAGATACTGAATGCGATGCGTTTGGTCCTACACTCGAGATCGCATTTAAAGAATGCATGAATATGGGCTTTGAGATCGGAAAAGATGAGATACCGAAACGACAAGGCTTTTACAAATTCCGCAGGACTGCGTTCTCCCTCCGCAAAAACTTTCGCGAGAAAGGTTGGGCATTGCAAGAGTCGCGGTATATGATCGAACGTGAATGGGATGGAAAATACAGTCTTGCTGTGCGTTACTTTGAGAACGATGCCTCGCAGATCGTCATCTATGCCAAGTCGGTCGAGCAGCTCTATGTCGATATTCAGGAACTCGGTTATGAGTTTGTATTGCGTACATCCTATGACGACAAAAACAAGGTGCGCGAGTGGAAAACGCTCGACACTTCCTAGCCGCACAGTACTCTGTGCGGATTTTCTTTTGTGTTGGTAGAATGGGTGGATGAAAGAAGTGCGCGTCAAAGTGATCCCCGGTGCGCGTAAAGAATCCATGACCCAGGGGAGAGATGGACGCTTGATCGTTGCCGTCCGTGCGGCACGAAAGAACGGAAAGGCAAACGCGCGCACCACCGAACTCCTAGCAGCATATTACGCTGTGCCGCTTGTGCACGTGCATCTTGTGCGTGGACAGACGCAGTCTTCAAAAATATTTTCAATCACCTGATCTTCGTTGTTTCTTCTGGAGTTAGCACAGGGGTTATTTCGCGCGTTTTACCGTATCCGCATGGGAGGAGAGAGTTTGTTACGGTACTACCGTCGGTTGCGGTGACATCCTCGCCATCCGCTCGCCAATGTTCACTCCCGCAGCTTCCCGCACTTTCGATCCTCAGTTGATCGACGGGAAGATATTTCCCGTGGTAGAGGATAGCTTTGATCATTACGGGCCCACTTGGAGCGTTTTTGGGTGCCACAGTTGCGCTTGCGCACAATGTTTTTCCGTCTGCGCCGTTATGCCCAAGTGGAAAACCGATTCCGCCCTCGCCGCCTATTCCGGCAATGCAGGCGTCACCTCCATTTCCTCCGATGCCGCCCGCACGGATTTTGAGCTCTCCCGCATTGCCCGCTGCAGTCGTCCCAGTTCCGCCATTGGCGGGGGTTGCATTCGCTCTCCCTCCGGCACCTCCATTTCCTCCTTTCTCTGGAGTTCCTGTAGGATTGTGCGCACAACTACCGCCTGTTCCACCTCCTCCACCAACGACCTCTGCGCGCCCACCATCTCCGCCGTGTGCTTCTCCGGTGATGAGAGGGGCGTGGACAGATGCGTTACCTCCTTTTCCGCTGTCTGCGACACCATCTCCACCCACTCCGCCGGCACAACCGCAACTGCTGCCATCTCCGCCCCGCCCCGGTTGTGCTTTTGCGAATCCTCCCGAACCGCCATCGGTACGTCCGATCTCGATCTGTTTTAAACCCACCACATTTCCCACGACACTGAGCTCACTATAGTTGTCGCTCCCTCTGCCTCCTGTTGCCCCTGCGCTGCCACCGGGAGAACCAGGACATGCAGGGACACCATCAGCACCGGTCGCGTTCGCGTCACCTCCTTTCCCGCCTCTTCCCGGAATGATATGAAATTTATTGATGGAGATGCTTGTCGCAGTGAACTTAAAATTTCCCGCGCTCCCGCCTTCTCCACCGATCGCTTTTGCGGCAGGGCAGTCAGATGGAGTGTCCGCACTGCCTCCTTTTCCACCGTTTCCCAACTTAAGTGTAGCGTTGTCGATCGTGAGCACGTCTGCGATCATGCGCACATGCAACGCATCTCCGCCTCTTTTTCCTGTAGCGCTACACCCGCTGATATTCTCGGCGTCATCACCTGACGATCCGCTCAGTAGGAGATGTGCAAATTGCACGTCATTTGTGCCAGCGTTCAGATACACAAGCAGATTCCCTGAATTTTTTAACGGTGTGGGGACGGTCACTCCCGAAGAAAGTTTTTCTCCGTCGCCGAGATGCCAAACACCTCCCATGATGAACGGTGCAGGCGATTCTGTTTTCTTGGAGGACGGGGTTGGAACAAGAGCATCTTCCTCGCTCAAAAGTTGCTGTGTCGGATGTTCAGAAACAAAAGGGCCAATGCGTGCACCGGAGCTGCTATCCTCTTGTGTTTCTTTATACACTCTCGCGATGTCATCTGCGCTTGCTAGTTGTGCTCCTTGGTCGCTGACAATCTCAACGCTGCCGTTTGCACCCACTTCTGCTCCCGCACCGAATTCAACGTGTTTCGCCGCGATGCTCATCGCGACCCCTGGGATTTTCGTATGGGAATTTTCATCGAGGATGCATACGAGTGCTCCGTGCACCGTAAGATTTCCCAGGATAACAATAGGCAGCGTCCCGCCCTCACAGGAGAGTGTTCCATCGATTGTCATATTGCCCGTGACGGTGAGCTTGGCACCGGCTTTGAGTACGACGGTCTTGCTCGTTTCAATCGCGTAGTTGCCATGAATCGTCGTATCGCGAGAGATGCTCGATCCTGGGGCTCTCAACCAAAAAAAGAGACCAACGCCGATGATGAGAAGAATCGCTGCCCCTATCCCAACCTTTTTTACCATTCAAAAATTGTAACACGGCGCACTCTGAAAGATACTTTTTTAAGCACAACTCCCGGTATATAATAGTTCGGTGGCATCTCCTGGTTTTAATAAAAGCACTTCAACGGACATCCATCTCGCACGCACGATGGGCATTCCGGAAGTAGCATTACTCGGCATCGGCGCTCTGTTGGGTGGAGGTCTTTTTACATTGCTTGGGCACGCTGCCGGGCTTGCGGGTGGGGGGTTGGTGTTCGCGATGCTGATCGGCGCGGCGATATCATTCATCAACCTCAACGCATACATCGCGCTTGCGACGACATTTCCCGCCGCGGGCGGGGGATACAATTGGGTTGGGGCTGGACTCGGGCCACTGCAGGGCTTTCTCTCCGGCTGGTTCTCCTGGATGGCTTCCGCGGTCGCATGTGGTCTCTATGCAGTCTCGTTCGGGATTATTGCCGAAGAATTCTTTTTTCATTTTTTAAATTTCTCGGAGGCGGGTCACTCAAGCGCAACATGGGCCACCATCTTCACCGTTGTCGCTATTGCGTTTTTCGGCTTCATCAACTATCGCGGCGTGAAGTTTTCAGGACGTATTGGCGGTGTGATCGTGCTTGCGATCCTCGGCATCCTGGGGGTTTTTCTTGTGTTTGGTTTCAAGCAGATCGCATTTCATCCGGCACTTTTGCGGTTGAATTTCGGCTCGCTCCTGCCGATGGGTATCGCCGGAATACTCCAAGCATCCGCCCTTTTCTACATCGCGTTTGAGGGTTCTGAGATCCAGGCGCAGACCGGTGAGGAGGTGGAGAACCCTGCACGCGTACTTCGTGCAGGACTTTTCATTTCATGGGCGGTTGTCTCGGTGCTCTACATCCTCACCGCATTTGTTATCGTTGGGGCGACCGACGGGGGAGGTGTCCCGTCGTGGCAATTTCTCGGAGCTTCCGCCAACCGTGCCATGATCGTTGGTGCCGAGCAGTTCCTTCCTTTTGGATATCCTCTCATGCTCATTGCGGGACTGCTCGCTAACCTTGCTGCACTTAATGCGACGATCTATTCGTCGTCACGTGTACTCTTTGCGCTTGGCCGCGACCGTCTTGTCTGGAGAAAGCTTGGCAATATGCACCCCGTCCATTATGTTCCTACGCGCGCGCTCATCCTCTCTTTGATCGTTATCACCATTGCGGCAACCCTTCTTCCTTTGACTGACATCGCGAGTGCCGCAGATATTCTCTTCATTGCACTTTTTCTCCAACTCAATATCGCCTATATTCAGCTGCGACGGAAAAAACCCGAGGCGCGCTGGAAGCATGTCGTCCCACTTGAGCCCTTCGTGCCGATCGCGGGGGTCATGTGTTATCTGCTCCTTGGCCTCGCGCTTTTCCACGTGAGTCCGACCGCGATTTATTTCCTCTTCATTTGGGCTCTCCTCGGTCTCGTGAACTATCTCGGATATGCGAAACGCGTCGAGCGTGAAGAATTGGCGCGCGATGTTGTGTATGAGCACGCGACGCGGTTTCATCCCAAGAGCGAGTATCGTGTCATCCTTCCTGTCGGTCGCGACGGGCATTGGGAGAAATTCACCGAGATCGCCTCTGCCATGACGGCACAAGAAGGAGGGGACCTGATCGCACTACGCATCCACGAAGTGGAGCGGGGAGACGATATTCGCGACGCATTCCATTCAGGCCAGGAGCGCCGCGTACTCGAAGTGATCGAAGCGGGGATGGCAAAGCGCAAACAAAATGTTGATACGCGCATCGTAGCGGCTGAGTCGATCCCCGAGGCGATATTAAATACCATTGTTGCAGAGAATGCTGACCTCGTACTCATGAATTGGGACGGCGGGGTTAATACGAAAGGTTTTATTTTCGGGCGCAAGATTGACGTCGTCTTGCATCGCGCCAAGTGCGATATGCTCACCGTGAAGGTGGGTACCGAAGAGAAGATCAAGTCCGTCTTTATTCCCGTTGCGGTCGACGGTAACCCGAACTTGCGCTTCACAGGCAAGGTTGCTACGGCGCTTCACAGTGCATTTGGTGCGAAGGTCACGGTGTGCATGGTAATACCCGAAGATGTGCGGGGGATCGACAAAGAAAACTATGCGAAGATCTTGGAGGAGCGCGTACGCGAGTTGAAAATGAAGATCACCCAAGGAGTTGATTCAATGATCGTACATTCCGACTATCTCGCATCGGGGATCATGAAGGCGAGTTCCGGATATGATCTTCTTCTCCTTCCTGCGGCACGCGGTCGTATTACGCAAGCGATCGGAGTGGGGACGATCCCTGAACAGATTGCGAAAAACTGTCGCCGCAAGACGGTGCTCATCGCAAAAGGGTACCACGGTATTACGCAGCCATTTTGGGATTACATCTCCACCCGCCTGTAGGTCTTCCATGTTGCGACTCATAAAAATAGTAAACATCTTCGTCGAGCGAAAATACACGTATCCGCATTGCCAGTTAGCTTTCCTGTCATCCTCACTTTCTATTTTTAGAATTCAGCTAATAATTGCGATCGCAAGGATTAGCTGAAATTAATTATGGATTGTCACTTGAATTTTCTTTAGGAGATCGAGGTGTCGTTATGAGATAGCGGTCCTATTTATACACAGCGCCATCACCTTTGTGTTTTATGTATCTGTGGAGAAATACAGATAATGCCTTAAAAAGGGCTTGTATATTAACCAAAATTGCCAGTGTTGCTAATTGAAGTAAGGACTTGCGCTTTTTCTATACTTATGTATTATAGTTCCATTCGTGTGTTTTCTCGTGTGCTGTGGCTGAGCGAATGCTCAAGTGCGTGCGCGGTCGAGAAGGTCGTACGCGAAGCATTACAGTTTTAGTTTCATCACAATGGCTCAAAAGCTCTACGTTGGTGGATTGCCGTACTCGACTACGGACCAGGAACTTGCAGACGCATTCGCGGCTGCCGGTGCTGTCACGTCGGCTACGATCGTCACCGACCGTATGACCGGCCGCTCACGCGGTTTCGGTTTTGTTGAAATGTCGTCAGAGGCCGAAGCCAATGCGGCTATCGACATGTGGCACGGCAAAGAATTCGGAGGGCGCATGCTCACCGTCAACATTGCTCGCCCCAAAGAGGAACGCCCGGCA
>OBEQ010387481.1_pt1 | contig 42376 bp, 47 predicted proteins | sample 1670901 | NCBI WGS metagenome assembly OBEQ01 (sample SAMEA104232315, study PRJEB22302) | groundwater metagenome | biome: forest; feature: aquifer; material: groundwater | place: USA | collected 2011-08-07 | depth 5.4 m
ACTAGCGGCTGGGGGTGGAGGCCGGCGCGACCATCTCCACCTCGCGCCAGGAGTGCTGCAGGAGACACCAGAGGAGGCCGAGGCCGGCGATCAGGACGATGGGCTGCCAGAGTCCCCAGGGCGATTGCTCCGCCCGGATGACAAACGGCACGATGAGGAGGGCCACCATGTTGATCACTTTGATGAGGGGGTTGAGCGCCGGGCCGGCGGTGTCCTTCAGCGGATCCCCGACGGTGTCGCCGGTGATCGCGGCCTTGTGGGCCTCGGAGCCCTTGCCGCCATAGAGGCCGTCTTCGATCGCCTTCTTCGCATTGTCCCAGGCGCCGCCGGCATTCGCCATGAAGACCGCGAGCAGTTGTCCCGAGAGGATGAGGCCGGCGAGGAAACCGCCAAGCGCCGCCTTGTGCAGGAAGAGGCCAACGAGGATTGGGGTGATGATCGCCAGGAGTCCCGGCCCGAGCAGCTCATGCTGGGCGGTGCGCGTGCAGATGCCGACCACGCGGGCGTAGTCCGGATCCTTCGTCCCGTCGAGGATCGCCTTGTCCTGGAATTGGGCGCGCACCTCGGTGACGATCTGCGCGGCCCCGCGGCCGACGGCGCGGATCATCGAGGAGCTAAAGAGGAACGGGACGGCCCCACCGATCAGGAGCCCGATGAACACCGTCGGGTCGGAGACGGAGAGCATCCCGGCCACTTCTTCATACCCCTTGCCGAGGAGATTCCCGATGTCCGTCAGGTACGCATTAAAGAGCGAGACGGCGGCGATGACCGCGGAGCCGATCGCGATCCCCTTCGTGATCGCCTTGGTCGTGTTGCCGACGGCGTCGAGGTCGGCGAGCGTCTGCCGCGCCCCCTTGTCGAGATGCGCCATCTCGCCGATTCCGTTGGCGTTGTCCGCCACCGGGCCGAACACATCCATCGAGATGTTGTTGCCGGTGAGCGTCAGCATCCCGATGCCGCACATCGCCACCCCGTACGCCACGTAGGTGGGATTCATCCCCTGATAGATAAAGACGCAGGCACCGATCGCACCGGCGATCACGAGGACCGCCCAGACGCTGCTCTCGAGCCCCACCGCGAGGCCATTGATGATCGTCGTGGCGTGGCCGGTCGGGGTGGTCTTGACGATAAAGTCCACGGGGCGCTTGCCCGGCTGGGTGAAATATTCGGTCAGGCGATTCAGACTGACGGCCAGGACAATTCCAACGAAGGTGGCCCAGACCGGCCGCAGGTCGAGCCCCGGAATCCCGAAGGACATCCAGCCGGGGAGCTGGGCCCCGGTGCGGAGATAGAGGAAGCCGATCGTGGTAAAGCCGGCGATGGAGGCCACGGCGGAGATCACAAACCCGACGTTGATCGCCTTCATCGCGGCGCGGGCCTGGTCGCTCGTCCGCACGGCGTAGGTGCCGATGATGGAGCTGACGAGGCCGACGGCGCGCACGAGCAGCGGGAAGACGACCCCTTTATGCCCCATGCAGGCCCAGCCGAGGATCATCGCCGAAACCATCGTCACTTCGTACGATTCAAAGATATCGGCGGCCATCCCGGCGCAATCCCCGACGTTATCCCCGACGTTGTCGGCAATCGTCGCGGCGTTGCGCGGGTCATCCTCGGGCAGCGACTTCTCCAGCTTGCCGACCAAGTCGGCGCCGACGTCGGCCGACTTCGTGTAGATGCCGCCGCCGACGCGCATAAAAAGGGCTAGGAGCGTCCCACCGAAGCCAAACCCGAGCAGGACTTCATACGCCTTCTCACCGTACCAGAGGAAGATGAGGGTGCCCCCGAGGAGGCCGAGCGAATCGGTGAGCATCCCGGTAATGGTGCCGGTGCGGTAGGCGATCTGGAGGGCCTTGCCGAAACTGGTGCGGGCGGCCGCAGCCACGCGGACATTCCCGCGCACCGCCATGTTCATGCCGACGTAGCCGACCGTCGCGGAAAAGAGGGCGCCCATCACGAACGCCCCCGCCCGCCCCCAGGCGATCGCCGGCAGGGTCGCGGAGAAGAAGAGGGCGACGGCGATGATGCCGATCAGCCAGACGATCGCGCGGAATTGCTGGTGGAGGTAGGCGTTGGCGCCGTCCTTGATAGCCGCGGCGACCTTGCGCATCTTGTCGGTGCCGGTGTCGGCCCGCCCGACCTCGCGGATCAGAAGGAAGGCGTAGGCCAAGCCGAGGAACGCGGTGGCGAGCACGGCCCGGAGCGCCCACAGCTCCCACGCGCTGAACACGGACGACGTTGTCGTGACGGGGACGGAAGAAATCATCGAAGGGGCACTAGTATAGGGGAAGGTCAACAGCTACGCAACAAAAAATTGCCTGACTACGCTGCGGCGACGGGTTCCTGAATCTCTTCTTGTTGCGTGACGGGCGGCGCGGCATCCCAATTGGGCTCGGCCTCCAACGGCACGGCCGGGGCTTCCACCCGCGGCGTGGCGACGCGCACGTGGTCGGCCAGGCCCACGGCCCGGAGCAGGCGAATCAAGGCGTACGTCGGATCAATCTCCCACCAGCGCAGGCCGTGCGCGGCCGAGGAGAGGAAGGCGTGATGATTGTTATGCCACCCCTCGCCGTAGGTGATGGCGGCCACCCACCAATTGTTCGTGGAGAGCTCTCCGGTCTTGTAGGTCCGATAGCCCCAGATGTGCGCGGCGGAGTTCACGAGCCAGGTGCCATGCCACACGAAGACGGTCCGGAGAAACACCCCCCAGATCACGAACGGCCAGCCGCCGATCGCGTAGAGGAGCCCGCCGAGCAGGAACTGATAGAGGCCATGCGTGCGATTGAAGAAGCGGTGGATCGGGTCCTTGGCCAGGTCGGGCGCCCACTTGCTGTACCGATTCCAGTCATCGAGGAAGTCATCGTGATAGAGGAGCCAGCCCATGTGCGCCCAGAAGAACCCGCGGGTCGGGCTGTGCGGATCCTGCGGGCGGTCGGAGTAGGCATGGTGCACGCGGTGCGTCGCCACCCATTTGATCGGGCCGTTCTGGAAGGCGAGGCAGGCGCAGAGGGTGAGGAAATATTCCAATGGCTTCCAGAGCGAGAAGCTCCGATGAGCCAACAGGCGGTGGTAGCAGAGGGTAATCCCCAACATCCCCGTCACAACCTGCAGGCCGATAAAGAGCCAGAAGGCCGGCCAGGTAAACGTGCGGGCCGCCCAAACGAGGGCGATAACATGCATCGCCCCCATCAGAATGATCGTATCCCACTTTAGTCGGAGCTTTTGAGATTGCATTCGACTATGCTAACACCCCAAGGGGGCCGGCGTCAATGAAAATCGGCGAGCCATCCTGCCCCGGTCAACTCGGTCAGCATCGCCGGCAGGCACTCCACGTCGAACCCGGTAATCAGGAGCGCGTCGGGTGTCTGCTGAGGGGGATCCACGGCATGAAGTTTCGGCATCTCGGCGAGCACTTGCGCCTGCCCCGGGGTGAGCGAAGTAGCCGATGGCACACGGAACGTGTACTCCGCCCCGCCGGCGCGTAGGGTGATCTCCAAACCATCGGCGCACAGCAACCCTTCGAGATCCCGGTCGGTGATCTCTTTACAGAGGAAGCGGCGGATCTGGCCGCGGACCCGGCCGATCGCCTGGGTGATCTCCGCGCCGGCCATGCTTAGGAGGTCACGGGCCGGGAGTATTCAGCTGGCGGGCGATGCGCCGCGCCTGACGACGGGCTTGGCCCACGCCGCGGCGGGCCTGGACAATCTGCCGGCGGTCCTCGCGCAATTGGGTTCGCCCGTCCCGCTTCGCCTGGCGGATCTGCTCGACGATCGCGTCGGCACCGGCCTGATTCTCGACCTGGAGACTGACGGCCCGTTGAGTCTTGAGCTCCTGCAGTCGCTCGTGCAACGCCTCCTGATCCTCGTGGAGCTTGGTCTGGCTGGCCTCCAGTTGCTGCTGGGCGGCCTCCACGGACGCCGGCACGGCCGACTCCTCCGCCCACGCCCCCCATGTCATGAACGCACTTAGCAACATCGCCGTCGCCACGATTCCAGGCACCCGCCATCGTGATAGCATTCGATCACTCCTCCCCTGGCAAGACCTTCTTGAGCCATCCGGCCGCCTTCTTCGCGCCACCCGTCACGGTGCCGACGGCCTCGGACCCGAGCCGGATCGCGTGGCGGGCGACGACGGCCGCCCCACCCAGCGAATCGACTGCCAACGAGTGGATCGCCTGCACATCCAGGTGGGTCAGATTGGCGATCGCGGTATTCACCAACGCCCGCGAGACGATCAGCGCGCCCAATCCCTGCAAGTTGGTAATCTGCTCGTACCGCTCGTCCAACTGCACGGGGAATTCCCGGACGACCGGCGGGCCCGCTCGCCCGTACTCCTTGTAGATCACCGTCCCAATCCTTAGGTCCAGCACGTCAATGTGGATATCAGATGAGGGGTGGGTGGGTCGAGACCGCGGCCCAGCCGCGGGCTTCGACGCCTGCACCACTTTGAGCGCGTCCAAATTCAGCTGGCTCCGCGAGTCCTTCACGACCATAAACTGTTCGAGATCGAGCGTCACTTCTTGCAAATGGATCGGCCGGGCCAAGAGTCCGCTCAAACGGTAGCGGACCGCGATCTCTGGGAAGTCCGCCATGAGCGGTTCCGGAAATCCCTCGGGATTGTAAACCCGCAGGTGCCGGATGCGGATGACGGGGGAGAGGACGCCCACCTCCAGCGAGGCCATCTCGAGCCGCAGTCCGGTCACCCATCGGACGGCGGTCGAAACCGCTACCCGGGCCACCAGATCCTTTCCCAGCGCCACGGTGATGACGAGCGCCAGCAACAGGATGACGATCCAGCGGAATTTTTTCACAAACCCTCGCTCACGATGGCCTCTATCATAACACTGGATTGAGAGGATAACGGAGGATTTAGCTCTGGGGAATATCCTTGTGGAGAATGGATCGACCACGTCCTGGCGACGACGGTGAAGCAGGGTTCTCTGGGAGAAGCTCTAATGCAGCAGGCTCACCTTGCTAAAATCGCCGTCTCAACGTCGCTATCAGCCCCAACCGCTTTCCTTCAAAATTCGGATCCACTTCAAACCGCCAGGATTCTTTGACAGGCATCGGTGCAGCCGCAGCCGATACCTGGTGTAGCTGTTTCCAAAGTCCTAACCCCCAAGTGACAAAGAGGGCCGTGTGAACAGCCCCAATGATGTCTTCATTATGCATCAATCTGCCTTCGCCTTTATCAAAGGCCCCATCGGTCAACGCGAGGGCTCCAAAGCTAGAAACTCCTCCCACGATTTCGATATGACTCCAGATTCCCTTGAAGAAAGGGATTGCCCGTTGGGGAAGAGAGGCCTGCACAGAACCGCTGAGGGAGAGGATCGGCGGGGAGGGGATTTCGCCCTCTGACTCAGAAGATTTCGATAAGTGCACGATTTTCACGTCCCCTATGGTCTCGGGGACTGGTTGGTTGAATCGCACACCCATCACCACAACCACTGCGATGAAAGGGACCAACAATGCGGGATTGGGGTGGGCTAACCGACGGCCGATGTTTTTTATAGAAAACGAGACATCCCAGCGACGCGCAATGGAAGGACTTGAAGGCACTAACACCAGTTTCCCCAGGGGAGTGAGGCGGAAACGCTGATCTCGCCAATCCACTGTATTTCCGATAAGACTGTAACACCATGGCACAAAACCAATAAGATCCGCCACTGGCACAAGCCACAAATATTTACGAGCCGCTCGGTCCTTTAAATATCTGAACCCGACAATGTGGGCCGCCGTTAATCGCGCGATCCATGTGGCAGCCAAGATCGCCCACCCAAAAACAGACCTCGTAGTCCAAAGCAAAAGGAACAGGCTCATCGGAACACCCTGCGTAAAGATAAGCCCCAGATAACCCCACGGGCGGGAAACACGCATCCCGCGATTCCATCGGATTTCTCGTCGAATCAGGTCGGTGAGACATCGAGTCGTCAAGGCATGTTCCACCACATAATCAGAAAGGACTACAGCGTATCCTGCCTTACCAACAAGGTTCCCCAGCATAAAATCGTCTGCAAGATAATCGGCAAAGGCCGAAAACCCACCGATCTTCTCAAGGGCTTCTTTCCGCACCAAGATGGTGGAGCCAAGCGCAAACTTAACTCCCTCCAATTTTCTGGCCACAAGGAGTCCCGCGCAAAAGTCGGTAGATATTCGCAGCGCTTCAACCGTCGCAGCCAATCCTTTGCTCAGCGAGCGATGCATGCAGGTGACAACACCCACATTGGGATCTCTCATCGGCTGTACAATGCGTTTCAGATAATCCTCACCAACGCGAATGTCGCCATCGGAGATGAGCAGGAAGGGATATTTTGCTTCCTTTTCCATATTGGCGAGGTTGCTCACCTTTGGACTGGCGCCAAGCATGCGGTTGTCTATAACAAGTCGGATGTCTCTCTGAGGGAAATCTCGTATGACCTGTTTGACAGCTTCCACGGACGGATCGCTTCGGTCACGAACACCGAAGACGATCTGGTACTCTGGATAGTCCTGCCGACAAAAGGAGGCTAGATTCGCATAGAGATCGCCGTCAATTCCGCAGAGTGGTTTGAAAATAGTCAGGGGTGGCCAAAAATCAGGCTCTATTTTTCTTATGCCAGAAAAAAGATCCTTGGCCCCAGAGATGGCATAGCAGTAAAACCAGATCGCTGACAGACAGGGGATCGTCAGAACTGCGCTGGGGATTATTTTTATCCAGGCCATCTCAAATCATCTCGCTATGAAGTTCGCCATTTAACACGATAGTAAAATAACTCCTGCACAAATGAGGAGGGACCCCACCCAACGGCTGGCTGTAACATTCTCTCTGAGCAAAACCCGCGCACCCACCGTATTGACCACCGAAGCCAAAGCCGTTGCTGGCAGCGCAAAACTGAGATCGCTCCAACTGAGTAATGCAAGAAAAAGAAAGAACGCCACGGCGATGCATAGAATACCAAATCCCAGCAGCTTGTTCCTTAGAATTTGATACAGGAGCATCAGGATTTGATGAGGCTGATAGAGCGTCACATCTCCAATCTGTTTCATCCCCCTTCTCAGAGCCATATTCCCTGCGGCATCAGCAACCACGACCCCGATGACAGCAAACCATATTTTCATCGAACCGTTCCCATCTTCATGGGTAAAACTTTTTACTCGCGGTCCTGTGTTCACTCACACCAACAAGCGCAATGCCGATGGAAATGACAAACGACCCCAACCACCGGTTCGCCGAAACCGATTCACCCAGTACCCACCGAGCAACAAAGGTGGTCAGCACATAACCCGATGCTGTCATCGGCAGCACGTAACTCAATTCAAGCCTGGAGAGTGCGACGAGGAAGGAAAGGAAATATCCCATGAGGAGCATGACCCCAACGATCACCCATGGATTTTCCAGCATACGAATCCCCATAGCAAACAGGGCGGATGGATCGGCTAGGTTAACACTCCCCACGACACGCATACCATAGCTCAGGCAGCTGTTCCCCACAACTTCAAACAACACGATCAACACAAGCACAAGGAAGTTCTTCATCTTAAGGTCAATCCACTTAAGGTTAATGCGTTCCTGACCCGGTCGCTGACCAGCGCCGCAAGCTCTGCCTGCCCTGCGCCGGGTGGGCCATTGAACGATTCTCCATCCATTGCAATGGCGGGATGGGAATAAATCTCGACATGGTTGGCGCGTATCCGAGGGATGAGCCCAAGCAGGTACTCCTCGGTGATTCGGCCGCTGGAGAGCAACCCATACACTCGATCCGCATACTCGATGCCTGCAGATTGTAAGCGGCTCTCTCCGTAACGACGGAGTCTTTCAAAAATAAGGGACCACACCACTTGGGTGGCCCGGTGGGATCGATCAAGTTGAAGCGCGAGATTCAGTTCTTCAGAGGGAAGCCGGATGGATTTGATGCAAAATGCTGGTGCCAGTTCGATAAGTATCCGAAGCACCACCGGATGCATGTGCATGTGCAGATGGCCATCAAGGTGTGAAAGAGGAAGCCCCGTTTGCCGGAATCTTTCGAGTTGGGCAGAGATTTCTAAACGAAGCTCACGGCGAGCTCTGGGACTGAATTGATAGCGCAGTCCAGTCCAGACCGATTCAGATGGGAACCAGCCAGTCCCATTAACCAAATGTGGAATCCTCTCTGGAGAGAGGACGGACCGGCCACACACTAGAACCAAATGCAAACCCACATTCAGCTGTGGGTGCGCTCGTGCGAGAGATACCGCTTCATCGAACGCCTCACCGGTGACCATCAAACTAGCCCTTGTCAGCACACCGCGCTCATGCGCCTCGATAATGGCTTGATTCACGCCGCGCGAGAACCCAAAGTCATCCCCGGTAAAAACAATAGAGCGTATCCGATTTCTTTCCAGAACCGATGGAGAAACTCGGAAAGATCGCGTGGACATACTCATCCTACTCGTCTCATTGCAATATCCTCTCGACAGTCTAAAAATCTAGGCTCCCTTAGAGGTCATAGACAAGGGAACCTCTCCCAACATGGTGGTATGACACAGCTTCCTTTGGCTAGCGCAAGGCTACTTGCCTTCCAGTTCACTTTCTAATAGGGCGAAATCTGGAGCGGTGGCAACGCTTGCCGATTTTCTACTCCACATGGAGTGCCAAACAAACACCCCAAGGATGGCGGCCAGAACGGCCGAGGAGCCCACCGTGCCCAAGTTCAGACCGCCTTTGACGTGTGGTTTTGTGAGTAAATCGCCCATGGTGGCCCCAAGCGGACGGGTGAGGATAAAGGCTGTCCAGAACAACAGGGTTGTTGAAATTCGGGTATAAAAATGCGCGAGGGCGATCAGTCCGATAAGACTGGAAATGAGCAGCGCCCCGCCACCAAATCCGAGACCGGAGGTGTCGGCTAAGAAATCGCCTAGTGCCGTTCCCAGCGTATTCGAAAAGAGAATGGTCGTCCAATAGAGCAGTTCGACGTTCCACGTTTTGATATTGACCACCGAGAGATCCCGCACGCTCAAGCGCCAGAAGGTCAAGATGGCCAGCAAGATGGTCAATAAGATGACGGTGCCTTTCAGGTAGCCAAGCCCGAGCGTGCGATCCATATAATCCGACATGGTAGTGCCGGCCGTGCTGGTGGAGAGAATGACGGCCCAATAGAGGAACGGGTGATGTTTTCGTGACGCCAGTTGAGCCCCCAGCGTCATCGCAAAGAAACTGATGAGGATCAGCGAGCTCAGCGCATAGCCGATGTGCAGGGTCATGGAGAGCAGGTCCCCCGCCGTCTCCCCCAGTGTGGTCGCGCAGATCTTCATGATCCAAAAATAGAGGGTGATTTTGGGGAGCTTATTCATCCGCGAACTTCTTCTGACGACCTGCGCTGCAACCTTGAGAGAGGAATGGGTGGGGTGGCTGAGAGGTCACACACAAGGGACCCTCTCTACACATGGCGATATTATACACCCTGGGCCCTCAGTTCAGGGCCTCTTCCGGGGCGGCTCACTGTTGGTCAATGACCTCCTGGTACACTCTTTCTACGTTGAGAGCCGTTTGCTCAATATCAAACCGATCTCGTACTCGCATCTGAGCTTGCCGACCGAGTTTTTCTGCTAATGTGCGATCGTTCAGGAACCTCACAACGTTTTTTGCCAATCCACCAATGTCCTCCGGATCGGCCAGCAATCCATCGATACCATCTCGCACAATCTCTGGAACTGCCCCCATCCGAGTGGCTACCACTGGTTTCCCAGTGGCCATCGCCTCAATGAGCGTCAAACCAAACGCTTCTGGCCAGCGCGATGGGAAAACAAAGACATCCATCAACGCCAGGGGGATCCGAATGTCTTCAACTCCTCCTACAAAACGCACCTGGCTAAGAATACCCAAGCGTTCGGCAACATCTTCCAAGAAGGGACGCCGGGGTCCATCGCCGACAATGACAACTTGGAGGCCGGGCACAGTTTCCTTCAACAAATAGGTGACCGCCAGGAGCAGGTCGAAACCCTTCACCTCACCTCCAGCTAAACGACCGATTCCACCGATCACCGGCTGACCATCCGAAATCTGCCACCGCTTTCGGTACGCTTGGAGAACTGAGGCCTCAGGAAGAATAGTGAAATGGGCTGTGTTGATGCCGTTAGGAACCAATCGGATCCGTTCCTGGGGAATTTGGAAATCATCCCGAAGATGTTCCTGAACCATCCCACTAATGGCGATGCAGACTTCCCCGACACAGGGATACATTTTCCTTCCCAACCTGGGCCTATAGACGCCGTGCCACGTCGTCACATACGGAATCTTCAAGCGACGGGAAATCTGATCTGCCACGACCTGCCCAACCCGGGTGTGCGCGTGGATAATATCCACTGGCTCCCGTTTTAAACACTTCGTGATCTGTCGGATGCTCCGGAAGACCTTTGGGCTGAATTCCTGGCTGGTGTGTAACGGAACATGCCACTGCACCAATCCAAGGACTCCCGTACGATCTTCGAGGTAGCCACCGGCCGATGCGATCACGACCCCATGACCTCTGGCTATGAGGGGCCGGGAGAGCGACACGATGTACCGCGTGATCCCCCCAACATTGAGATGCGAGGTAATGTGAAGAATTCGCATGGGCTTAGCTCGTGAATGGCTACCAATGGAACATGCGACTGATGACGGGGAAAAACTCCACATCCGTAAACATATCCAGTCCCAAGAGTGTCAGAACGATGGCGGTGTAGATCGCATAGATCCAGCGACGTTGAATCACAACGAAATAGAGCCAGGTCACAACCAACCGCAGGAGAGGTGTGATGAGCACTATCGAAAACCCCAGATCGATCAGAACACGCTCCCAAAAATCAGGCGCCCCAATCCGACGCAGGTCGACCTCAAGAAATCTGAAAATACTGACAGCATGGATTCTGTACTCGAGAGCCGCCGGCCCGCCTGTGAGTCTCCCAATGACTAACCCGGCGATGATGAGACTCATACCGATCACCATGCCGCTTATGAGAACAGCACTGAGCAAGGGTTCCATGTCAAACCGAGAAAGCCACCGTACTCGCGCAACGTTTCTCATCGGAGAACCGTCATCCCATGATAGATCATCTGTGCACCCAAAAAGCCCACCACACAGAGGAAGATAAGACGGAGGGATTGCCATTTGAGTTGCCGGAATAACTTAGCACCGATGAATGCCCCGCACAGTACTCCGAGAATGACTGGAACCATCACTCCCATGTTGATTAACCCCAGTTCAAGATAGACGCCAAGGCTCGCCAGGGCGATCACTCCCATCATCAGATTACTCATGGTCAGCGCCACTTTGGTAGGGAAGCCCATCACGAGATCGATGACGAGCACCGTGAAAACACTCCCCCCGCCACCCAGCAATCCGGCAATCACCCCTACACCAAACATACAGATGCTTCCCAGATAGGGGTGCTTCGCTTCATACGTAATCGTCTTGCCAGCGGCGGCATCATAGTAACTACCCACCAACATGGTTCTTTTGTCGGTGACCGGCTCCTCGTAATCAGACGCTGATACCCCTCGGGATCTCCATGCTTGCCACAACACAACCCAAGAGACCAGCAGAATAGAACCGAAGGATAGATACAGGACGTGACGACTCGTGATCTCGGTTAACGTCGCTCCTATTAACGCGCCCACAATAGCGAAAACTTCGAGGAAGGAACTCGCCTTCAGGTTGGGGAGATGCCGCTGAAGGAAACTAGGCGACGCCGTGTTCGAGATCACAATGACGGAGACCGCACCAACGGCAATCGCGTCACGAATATCAACTCCACACGCCGTCAGAATGGGCACCAAAACGACTCCACCGCCGATCCCATCCAAAGCGCCCACTAAACCAGCGACAACCGACACACAAAAGAACAACCCGAAGGGCACAAGAACTCCTTAATAATCGCTGACTGGATTTTTTCTAGAGGGTTCGGGGCTTCCCATCAAGAACGTCTCCTTCCGGAGCAGACGCGGAACGAACTTCATGAGCCACATCGTATTATTCAGCTCACATTATCCCATTCGTCTGGAGAACTTTGTTGCTTTTATTGATCTACTACACGCAGGGTTTGATGGAGCACAAGGGAAAACAGCATGGCATCTTCAGGCGGAGAATCCTCGCCGAAGTTTTCTCGATGTGGCTGTGGGAATTCCCTAGAGAAGTTTGGGTGGCTGAGAGGTCGCACGCACGGGAACCTTTCTTGCGCAAGGTCTCTTATTTGGCATTGGCGGCCTCCTTCACGCGCGTAAGCGTGAAAACGGTCGGCTTCTGCGGCTCGCCGCCCTTGTAGCCGGCCCATTCCTCTTGAACCTGATCCGGCCCCAGGAAGGTGATCTCCAGCGAGTGCATGTGATCCTCTTTTCTCGGGTTGATCACGTTGTTCTTCGCGAATCCGAGTTTGATCTTATCGGGCGAGGCCGATTCGAGCACCAGTCTTGGCTGGTTGCCGATCGCGCAGTAGTGGGTCATGGCCAGCTTGCTCTTCTCATCGTGGTAGACGGTCACCATCTCGTACGGCGTCCCAGGCGCCATCCGCTCGATCACCGCGCTGCCGTTGGAGGTGACTTCATAGATGACCTTCATCTTACCGCCCGGCGTCATCGGGTCCGCCCCTTCCCAGGTGCCCGCGAGCACCTTTATCTTCCGGAACTCCGCCGAACCGGCGTATGGAGGAGGGAGTTTACACTCTGCCTGATCGCCCGCACGTGAGATCCCCGCAGAAAGAATGGAAAGAACCGCCGCCGAAACCAAAACCGTTTTCTTCATCGCATTCTCCTCTGGATACTTATTGAACCGGGTACCTACTCCCAGAAGAAATATGGGGTGGCTGGGTGGACGACCTTCGAACGTTTCTGACCCTACCAGAGATCCAACGGTTGGTCGAACGCATCCCGGTCATGCAGACATCATAACACGAACGGCCCCAGCCGTAAGGCTGGAGCCGTGGTGTGACAGATGAGTGAAGTGGGTGCTCCACTCAGTTTGTTGCTGGGGCCTTGAGCGGTTCTTTCAAAACAACCTTGGCTCCCGCAATGGTCCCTGTGAGGGCATCGCGGACTTGCCCGCCAGCCTCCGATCCGATCTCACCGGCGGCTTTGAGGGCTTCGGTAGCCACTTCCGCCGTCGAGTGAATGGCCGACCCTGCCGTCTGGCCGATCGCCTCCACGGTCGCACTCGCGACCTCGCCGGTGCCTTTCGCAGTATTCACGATACCGTTCTTGACTGATTCGATAGCCCCTGGTTTCGAATTTCCCATGATATCCTCCTGTGATCCATTGACTACGTGACCATAATGGTGCGGCCGGCCGGGCGATTCTTCACCATCCCACGTCCACCCGACGCCTGAGCCGCCCGTCGCTTCGCCGCCGTCATCCGACCCCCTCGACTTTTCTTCGCCATGGGTCCGTACCCCCCATTTTTTTGGAACCGTTATTGCGTCTGTAAGGCGAGACGGATGTTTTTTTCTCTCGGGAGGACCTCTGCAAAACGCTTCCTCATCTCCCCAAGCGATTCCAGTCGAGCCACCTGCGCGTTCGCCTGGTTCAGCTTCACCCGATGCCCGGTTTCCTTCCAAATAATCTCTTCAATGGTTGCGGCATTGGCATGCTTAGGGTCGAATCTCGCCACTTTGATATCGGTTCGATCCAAGGAACTTCGAGCGCCCATCGGCAGATAAATCGTCCCTTCATGAAAATCCACGGCAAAGGCCACGATACCGGGAATGAGAAAGAACAACAAACCAATCGTATCTAACGCAACAATCCCTATGTCAAGTCTCCCGTCTTTTTGTCCCCTGCGCTCCGGATACATCAGGGTCCCGCAGCCCGTCAACTGGGCCACCAACGTGAGACATCCCACAGCCTGTAACATCTTCCTGATGTTGTTCATTCTCCCTCCCGTTGCGATTCCTCTTTACTGACCACTGAGCGCGCTCGCCTGCGCCGTATGGTATCCCGCAAGTACTCTCGCGCGTTCGGCACGTGCCTTCGCGTCATGCATGTAGCGCTCACAATCCCTCCGCGCCCCCCTGAGCGAGGAGCCCGCGACCATTGGATTCTCAGGAATCGGATTTTCAGCAATAGACACCGTAAACTGAGACCCTTCACACATCAGCCGACGCGGCTCCGCATCTCGCTCGTCATTCATCGCCTTCATCCGATAGCTCTGCGCCATCGCACGATGTTCCCTGGCGGTTCGTGGAATCCTGCCCTTGGGCATTTCCTGGGAACCGGGTTCCCCAATCACGCATACCACGGCGGCAAACGCGAACAGAAAAACGGTCATCAGGATCGTCCCGACTATTCTCGCCCACGCGTGATCTGTTCGCATCCCCGCCCCCTTTTTTAGTCCGTCCCAGTGTGGCCCTGCTTCTCAGGCGGCCAATTTGAAGAAGCGAGTCAGGCTCACCAAAATCACCGCGCCGACAAGCGCCGTCATGAACGCGCCGAACGAGCTATAGGCGTACACCCCCATCACGTCTGCCATCCACCCGCCCAGCAGCGCCCCGAAAACCCCAACCACGATGTCGCCGACAATACCAAACCCACGCCCCTTCACGATCAACCCCGCCAACCCCCCGACGATCCCACCGATGAAGAGAAACCATACCCACCGCCCTACGTCGTGTCCCATGCGTGCATCCTCCTATTGATTGCCCGGTCGCCTTCATTCCAGTGTAATATCATCCAAATAGATCTTCCCCGCGCTTCCGGCCACCGGAAACAGATCCCCGTCGAACAGCACCGAAATTCCAGACAATCGCGTGTAATCCACGAAAAACTCATCGAATGGAATCGTCGCCTTCTGCCATGTCGTGGTCAACTTGCCGGCCGGCAGATACTTGCCGATCTCCTGGGATTTGACGGAATCCCCCACCTGATCCCAATGCCGGTCGGAGACCCCGATGACAAAATTCTCAGCGCCCGTCTCCCCGCGCACCTGAAAGGTCAGCGCTTTGTGGCCGCTGGCATCCAGGTACTGTTCTCCGGCCGCCCCGGAGGACTTCAACAACGTGTAGTACCCGGCCCACCCGCCGGTATCGGACGGCCCACCGGTCTGCTTCTTGTCATACCGGACCATCAAGACGTGCGTGGGCTGCCCCGCAATGACCGCATCATCCCGAATGCCGACCATAACTTTGGATGGGGCCTTCACGAACGTGCTGTCCCGGTTGCCGAGCGTATTCTTGGCCTCGGGCCCCTCGAAGTTATCCACCACCAAGGGGACGGCCACTGCTGGAATCGCCTGCCCCACCACTGGGACGGCCACCAAGGCCACGGGCCGTAACAACGCCAGCGAAAGGACGCCTCCCGCTAGGACGACCTCAACTGCGCGGGATCGCCACGATGTTCCTTGTGAACCATTAATCGGATTCATCTGAATACTCCTTTTACGTGACCATAATGTGCCGACCGGCCGGGCGATTCTTCACCATCCCACGTCCACCCGACGTCTGAGCCGCCCGTCGCTTCGCCGCCGTCATTCGACCCCCTCGACTTTTCTTCGCCATGTGTACTCACCCCCCTTCTCACCGCGTGACGCCAGAGAACTCCACCACCGGTCGCGCAAACACGTTCGGATCTAGAGTCACCTGGCGGGTGCCGCATCGCTGACACTTGTGGACATACCGCACTGTCGAGAGCCGCTCAATCCGCTTGCACTGCCATTGATGATAGAGCAGGCACATCCACGTCCCCATCCTGTTCGTTTGTCTCATGGAACCATCGTAGACCGAAGGCGGGGACCGCACAATCAGGGCAACCGCTCAACCTGCTATCAGGGAAATGCCCCGGTGGAGCCGAAGGAATCTCCTATTCACCACCTCCCAATCCACCGAATCGAAAAAGGCCTTCAGATACTTCGCTTTATTGATGCCGAACTGGATCGTGTAGGCATGCTCCCAGACATCCAGGGCCATCAGGATGGGGGTGTTGGCAAAGAGGCCCACGTGGTGCTCGCTCTGCACCAGGTTGGTCTTGAGCTTTTTCTCGACCGGGTCGAAGACCAGCAGCGCCCAGCCGTGGCAGGAAGAGGCGGCCGCCGTCATGTCCTTGAGCCAGTTGTTCCAGCTTCCATACGATGCGGCAATCTGTTCCTTCACCGCATCATCCGGACGGGTCCGGCCCGCGCGGCCCAGCGCGTCGAAATAGAGCTCGTGCAGGACCATCCCGTTATAGGCCACCGGCTCCCGCCGCTTGAGCTCGGAATATTCCCCGAAAGTGTAGTTGGCCCCCGCCCGGTCCGCCGGCCCCAATTGCCCCAGGATCGCATTCAGCTTGTTGACATAGCCCTCATACAGCTTGATGTGGGCCGACAGCTGCGGCTTGGAAAACGGGGTTTCTTTCAGAAGATGCTCATACTGCTTGGACTGCAACATGTTCCCTCCGTAACCTCATCTGAATGAGCAGCGGCAAATGATCCGAGGCGATCTGATCCAGCGTGGTCCAGGGGACGGTGACCCCGCTCACCGTCATGTCCGGACTGAGGAAAATATGGTCGAGGCGGCCGATCGGATAGCGACTGAACCAGGTGCGGGGACGGGGCGTCTTCATCGCGGATTGGGAGTCCCGGACCGAACCCGTCAGGCGCCGATAGGTGGGCGAACCTGGGATCGCGTTGAGGTCGCCGCAGAACACGACCGGCGACCGGCACCGCGGATCCGCGAGCCACCGGGCGCCGACGAGAGCGCCCGCCTGCGCGAACCGCTCAGACGGCCAGACGCTCAAATGGCAGTTGATCACCTGGACCGCCACACCATCAATATCCACCGTCACCCACAGGGCACCACGTGGTTCCAGGTACCGGAGGTTCCCCCACCGCGGGAGCAATTCGGCTCGCATCAGGCGCATGGGATACCGGCTCAAGATGGCGTTGCCATATCGTCGTCCTTGTGCGTGATCGATGACGGGGTGAAAGAGGTACGACATGCGCAACAGGCGCGCAATCCGTTCCGCTTGATCGACCCGATGGGTTCGTGGTTGTCCCACGTCGAGTTCCTGCAACGCGATGATGTCGGGCTCATGCCGGGCAAGAATACGCGCAATCCGTTCCGGGGCCACCTTGCCGTCTAGGCCGATGCACCGATGCGTGTTGTAAGTCATCACACGCAGCAGCCGGGATGGACGGGGTCCTTCCGCTGAGTTGCGGCTCAGTGGATCGGCATCCGGACGTCCGCTCGAGGAGCGCCCTAAGCGCCTCAGCGCCGCTTCCCGAAGATCGGACGGCCGGAGATACGGTCGGTCGCGAGAGGGCAACGGGGCGTCGATCGGCAGCAGCGCAAACCCGTGGGTCTCCTCCGGCCCGAAGCCCGCATGGGCTCCGTATTCCTGCTGGAAGCTCAACGACTCTCGGCCAGCTCTCCAGCCGAACAACACCAGGGCTCCGGCGTCCGTGTGGCGGCACAACGTCAGGAAATCCTGCGTGAGATCCGCAAGAAAGGGATGGTCCGGGCCGAAGAGGCGTACGGCATCGTCGGGAAGCCGGAGCACTCCCTCGTCCGTCCAAACCCGAACGGACTCGGCACCATCGAGCGCCGCGACGACCGGCACACCAGCGCGGTGCACCAAGGCCTGCGCAAGATGATCTCGCTGCTCCGCAACGAATTCCAGCGGGGGATACAGATGGGCGACGGGTCCCATCGCCGTCACCAGGACGCGCGGGGATGCCGGGCTCTCGCTCAGCGAGTCGATGGCCGGGGCCATCCGATAGGGATATTCGTTCTCGCCCCCACGATTCGGAGAGAAGGCGGAGAGCGCGCCATCACACAGGGTCTCGATCGCTTCGGCCAGCGGCATCCCTGACCGCTGCTGATACGGGACGGACGACTCTTGGCCATGGTCGGAATAGACCCAGACGTCGTAGTTCCGTCGTCGGGAACGATAGGCGGCGCGCCACACACGAGCAACCGCCCAATCAATGCCTCGAAGCGGCCAGCGCGCAAACGACGACTGCGGACCGCGGTGATGCGCGTGGTCGTCATAGCCGATCAGGTTCATGTGAATGACCGGGACACCGCGTGCAATGTCGATCTGCGCGCCGCGCACGACCAGCTCCCGCAGGAGAATCACCGGCCCAATCCGTGACAAGATAAACATCAACTCTGGCAGCAACAGCTTGCCTTTGATGACCGCCCGCACGCCTGACGCGATCGCGAGCCCACACTCCAGCAGCATCAGACATCCCACCCACACAAAGACATCGAAGTGCAGCGCGACCAAAAAAGGAAACAGCGCGGGATTGAGAGCTCGCAGCACACCATCCCACCCTGGTTTCGCGGCACAAAAATGCGCTTCCACAGCGCCGCCGGTGAAGATGTCTGCATAGGCGCTGCCGCCTTCCAAGAGCGGCACACCCTGACGACGTAGCCGTTGCTCGATGGCGGCTGCCGCGCCAGACTCGTACATCTTCACCACCTGCCGGGTGTCCAGATCCACGAAACTGAAAGCGGGCACCCCGCCCTTCACGCCATAGAATAATTCCCCCTGCACCGCCGGGGTATTCGAGGGCAGGCCTGAGTAGTGCGGATGCGTGACATACCGCTCCCGCAGGCGCAGACGCCGGAGAAACGGCAGGCTGCCCCGCTCGAGCGCCTTCTGGAACTCGCGCTGGGACAACCCGTCAATCTGGATCATAACCAGACCCGGCTCGTTGGCGGTCTCCTCGGACCGCGATAAGTTCAGCAGACGGCAGGTCCATTCACCGCGGCTCAGCCAGCGTCCGAGCCTGAGAAACCCGTTACGCATGCGCGCACGCCTCCTCGATCAAGACCCGTGCGGCATGAACGGTCTTCTTTAGGATGAACATCTCCGTGCGCAGACTTCGCTTCGTCCGAGCCCAGAGCCGCACATCGCCGATGCGCCCCCTCCGGAATCGCGCGCTGAGCGCCGCGTAACTCTTGAGGGCCCGCTCCGCGCAAAGCGTCATGGAGAGTTTCTTGGCGGTGTCTTTGACTCCCTGGTGCATCGCGTCGCGCTGCGCGGGTGCCAGACGGCTGATCCAGCGCAGCGCGGCGACGAACTGCAACACGTCCTCCGCCGGCAGTAGCCGTCCGTTGACCCCGTCCACGACGACATCACGCACCCCCGGCGCGTCCACGGCCACCACGGGAACCCCGGCCGACATCGCCTCGACGAGGACCAAACCTTGAGTTTCGCTCTGCGACGCGAACACGAAGACATCCATCAGATGATAGGCATCCGCGAGCCAGTGGCCCTGCAGCTCTCCCAACAGACGCAACCGGCCATCCACCCCAGCGTCCTGACACACCTGTTGAATCATCACTTCACCTGGCCCCTGACCGCCGACGACAAACCACCCGCGCGGTTCCTCGCGCAGGAAGGCCACGACCGCCGTCGCCAAAAAGCGCAGATTCTTCTCCGGGGCCAGTCGACCCAGGTGCCCCACGACGAAGGCATCGGCCGGAAGGCCGGCGGCCTGGCGCAGACGTGCGCCGTTGCCGCCTCTGAAGCGGGCCGGATCCACACCGGTGGGTACCACGTCAACCGGCGCGGTGACCCCGCGCTTGCACAACAAATCCGCCACGCTCTGGCTCGGGGCAAACACCTGATCGCACAAATTCGCAAACCCGGTGGCCAGATCGATCACGAACCGCTGGGCAACGTTGGTGCATGGGGGGAGAAGACACCGCGTGTATTGTTCGAAGAGGACGTGGTGCGTAAAGACGAGGGGCACCTGCCTCAGGGAGGCGATCCGCAACGCAGTGTCGCCCATGAGAAACGGGTGATGCGCGTGGATGATGTCTGGCTGGAACACTTTGGAGACATGCGCCATCAAGCCCGGGATCGGCAAGCGCGCGGAAAACACGCTGCCGCCAATACGCGGAATGGCCGCGACACGAAGCACTCCCGGCTCCCGATGGGGCATGCGATCAAACGTGGGCGCGATCAGGAGGACTCGATGGCCCCGCTTGCGGTAGGCCACGGCAAAGCTCTTGATGGATCGCTCCAACCCGCCGGCCAGCGGCGTGTAGGTGTTGGACATCATCAGGATGTTCATGCGACGGCCAAGGCTTCGCGCCGCTTCACCATCAATTGGCTCTGATCTCTTCGAGCGGCCATGCAGGGGTAGCCGGGCAGGTGCACGTCGATCGCCGGAGCGGATCTATGCCATTGACCGCGCCATGACACCGTGATGGCCTGCTCCTCGATCTGCACGGAGATCGACACCAGTCCATAGGATGTGGGAGCCGGTCCGAAGGAGAGTCCGGTCGGCCGATCGTACCAGGTCATCGGCAACCCTGAGCACAACACCAAGCGATCAAGCCCTTCTTCACGGACGAAACAATTCCTGGCCATCAGCAGCCATTCCGCCGCAGCCCAGACATGCTGGCCATCCCCCATGCAACCACCCTGCGTTGCGGGATGCACAGCCTCGGGCCATTGGCCGGTCGGACTCGCCAGCTCGGTGATCGCCTGCATGACCTCCTGGTGCCGCAAGTCTCCTGAGCGCAGCAACACCTGGGCGACGTGGAGCGTGAGATACGGATTGATGCCGGAGTGACTGATGCTGTGGAAGAACCCGCCTTTAAAGAAGCAGTTCGTCAGCAGGAAATTGACGGTGGCTTGTATCCGGGGGTCATCCGGCGCCCACAGCTGGAGCGGGTAGCTGGCAGCCAATGATCCCACGGCCCCGGCGTCCATCCGCCGATACACGGACACCGGCACGGCGGGATGACCCAGACGGCGCTGGACACACTCGAGACTGCGATCAATGCACGCCAGCAGGTTGTCGGCCTCTCGTCGAAACGAGTCGGCCAGCGAGGACTGGTGATCGGCCTCGGTGAGCGCTCCTGCCGCCCGCAACCCGGCCGCCGCCCAGAAATCATCCCAATAGTAGTAATCATTCGGACCCAGGTGTTCTGCACTGAAGCCGGCAGGGAGCAGCCCGGCATGCGGAGGAGCGAGATGCTGGGAGAGCCGTGTGTGTTGAATCCATCGTCCGGCCCGGACGATGGCACTTGACCACTGCGGCTTAGGCGGGCGAGCCGTCATCTCACAGAAGCGCTGAAAGATCCACAGGGCTTGGCCGTTTGAATCCCATTCTCCATCTTGAGATCGGAAATAACCCGACGCGGTCTGGCGGCTTGAAAACCGGTCCAAGGCGCGTTCGGCGCGCCGCGTCAATCCCGCGCAGAGCATCGCGTGGATAATAAACGCGGCATCGCGAAACCAAAAGCGCTTGTAGGTGTACGGCCCCGCATAAACCTCCCCCGGCCCATGGAGGATCAGCGTGCGCACCGCCGTTTCATACAAGAATTGCCAGCGCGCATCCGGCACCTGCAACAGGCAACGCCCGGCCAGTGCGTCGTCCCACGAGGGGAGCGTGCCGATGGTCTGCCCGTTGGTCTGCGCGTGCTTGCGGAGCTCCACCAGCGGGACATGGATGGTGATCTCTGCTGGGGTCCCGGGCGCCAGCGGAAAGAGCGCCGCCGCGGTGGCCAACCCGATGGGACACTCAATGTGCGGCTCTTCAGTGGTTCCGCTCGTCGACAGGATTTGGCTGGCGACATCGCCTAATCGGTAATGGGAGACGACAAAGCGCTGCGGCGGTTCGGCAAACGTGACGGTGTGCTGACGATTCACCACCCAGCCGCGGCGATCCGGAACGACGTCGATGCGGTGGATCGAGCTGATGCCCTCTGGGTTATACGGGCGCAGGGCCACCACCAGCCATGCCGACGTATCCGCGCACCCGCGCAAGCGGATCTGGCATGTCGGCACGCTCCCAACGCTGATCACCTCCACTATCGAGCGCAGGGTGAGTGCTCCCTGACTCGTCTCGGTCACCACCGTCAACCCGCCCTCGTGGAGCAGGCGCTGAGATCCCACGAGCCTCTGCGAGGGAAATAGCGCACGGCGGTCGTTGGTCACGATCCATCCATCCAACGACCAGCCGGCGAGCCAGGGGGTCACCAGTCCGCGCGGATCCACGATGGGAAGCTCAGGGACATCCGGCAGACCGACGGCGGTCCAATTCCGATGGGTCAGGTTGATATGCGTCAACGAAAAGGCTCGCGGCACAAACGCGGGATCTGCGGGATCAAACTGCCGGACCACCCAATAAGGCCAGATCCAATCCAGGTTATGCTGGATGGCCTGGCTGTTCATCATCCCCCGGGCATGCATCACCGCGCCGGCCCGGAGCAATTCGCCTGGGGCAATCACTTCAGCGGGTTGCCCGAACCGCTCCAGTTGCTTGAATACCGAAATCGGATCAACAAAACCCTGCGAGCGGGCAAGCCACCGCACAGCCCACCCTGCGATCCAGCTGCGAAGCCGCATGGTTAGCCGGAGACGCGCCGGTTACTTCTGCATCGCCTGACCCATTCTCTCAACATCGGAACCTGCTCCCCTCACAACCCCGCTGTGGCAACCGCTCAACACCCCGAGCATGCAAATCACGAGCCCAACCAACACGAATGCCTTCATAACTCATCCTTTCTACGGATGACCCTCTCAGGCGGCGAGCCTGAAGAAACGGGTGAGCAACACCAAGATCACCGCGCCGACCAATGCGGTGATGAAAGCGGCAAATGACCCGTAGGCATACCATCCGGTCACGCTGGACAGCCATCCGCCGAACATCGCCCCGACTACGCCGACGACGATATCGCCCAAAATCCCAAACCCGCGCCCCTTGACGATGAGCCCCGCCAACCATCCGACGATCCCACCGATGAAGAGAAACGATATCCACTGTTGCATCTGTCCTGTAGATTGCATGTCGAGCTCCTCCTGGTTTTCGCCCGTTACCGCGTGGTAGTGGTACTTATGGTGGTGGTCGTCGTGGTCGTCTGATCAATCAGTTCTGGCAAGGCGGAATAGAGCGTGATAGAGCGCGCCCATCGTTTTCCGTCTTTCACCACAAATTCCACCTTCACGGGATCACCTGGCTTCAGCTCTAACCGCACCGGTTCTTGACTGGGACTTCTCATGACGACGATCTCTCTGGGTTCAAAGGCAAAATAGGACAGATTGCCCCGTCCCCCGTCGCGGCGGATGGCCGGCCGCTCCTCCAAGACTAGTGTTCCTGCCTTGACCTCGATGGCCTCAAGTTCGCCGAAGGCTTCTTGGAACGCAGATTCCGGCGTGGATTCAACCGTGATTTTCCGAGCCATCTTCTCCCCTCGATTGCCGACCGATTCAAATTCAATCGCGACATGTTGACCTGATCGCAAATCCTCGAGGGCAAGAAACCGCTGATCCGACGGGCTGGTCACATTGGTGGCTTGCTGATTCATGCGATACTCGGTGATGGCTCGAGGCCCCCTGGGTGCTTGGTCCCTCAACTGCAGCTTGCCGAGCTTGACATCCACCCACGTAATTTCTCCAGAAATGGACCGCGCATTCGGCACGGGCTCGGATGCAGAGGCTTGCGCGAACCCGCTCAACACCCAAACGCCCAGCACCCCAATCAACAACGACTTATGTCTCCACATGGTTCGGCTCCTTTGGCAGATCCCTGCTCGCGTCTCATCGTCCGTTGGCTTGTAACCCTCGACTTGCCTCATGGGAACATCGTAGACCGACGGGAGGGATCGCACAATCAGGGTAACCGCTCAACCTGCTATCAGGGAAATGCCCCGGTGGAGCCGAAGGAATCTCCTACTGGCAACGCGACGTGGGGTGGCTTGGGGAGAGGGGGATTACGGAGTTACTTCGTGTGTTCGCTTTGCAACCATTGAATCGCCGCCTGGGTAAGCTCGGTGGCATCCTTCAGATCCAGTTTCTGCTTGATGTGCTCGCGATAGGTCTCCACCGTTTTCACGCTGCGAGACAACCGTTCGGCGATGTGGCGCGTGCCCACGCCGATCCCGATTAATTGGAACACTTCCAGCTCGCGGTCGCTGAGCCGTTCGATGGGAGAACGGCTGATCTCGGACTTCCCCCCGGCGACTTTTCGCAGCACCTTGGCCGCCATCGGGCCGCTCAGATAGATCTCCCCGCTGAGGATCTGCCGAATCGCTCCCAAGATCTGATCGGCCGCCTGCAGTTTCATGATGTAGCCCTTGGCGCCGGCGCGGAGCGCCCGTTCGGCATAGAACAGTTCGTCGTGCATGGACAGCACCAACACCGCGACCGTGGGATACCGTACCTTGATGTCCTTGATGAGTTCCAGGCCGCTCTCACCGCCGAGCGACAGATCCACCAGCGCCACATCGGGCCTCAACGTCTTCATGGCCTCCAAGGCCGTTTGCATATTCTCGGCCTCCCCGCAGACGACCAAGTCGGTTTCCTGATTGATCAATTGCTCCAACCCTCGACGCACAATCGCATGGTCATCCACAATAAAGACCGTGGTTCGCTTGGCCTTCACGCCGGACCGTTTCGCCGATTTCTTCATGCCGTGGGAGACCCCGCCCTGTTGTGGTACGGAAATGAGCAGGTGAGGATGGTCCCACCGCCGTCCACGTCCCGGCGGATATCCAACGAGGCCTTGATCATCCCTGCACGGTAGCGCATGCTCCGAAGACCTAGACCCTGTTGATCGGCCGCATCGGTCGGAATCCCAGTCCCATCATCCCGAACCGTCAGCATCCCGCGGTCCCGGATGGTGGTCAGCCCAATGAGCACGCGCCGGGCCTTCCCGTGCTGAATGGCATTATTGACCGCCTCTTGGACAATCCGGTAGAGGTGCGTCGAGAGAGAAAATGCCTGCGGATGCTGAAACTGTAAGGAGTCATCGTGCGCAAAGACACACACAATACCGTACGATCGTTCCGTCACGGCGGCGAATTTTCGCAGCGCGGGCACCAAACCAGCCGCCTCAACCTCCACCGGAGAGAGGCCTCGAGCCAGGGCACGCGTCTGATCAATGGCCTGGGTGATCAGCTCGGTCATTTCGGTCGCATCGGCCGCGTCAACGGGACCCCCGGCCGCCAGCTTCTGGGCCAACGCCTTGCCGAGGAGCGCCACGCCCGTCAGCTGCTGGCACAATCCATCGTGCAGCTCCTGTCCGATCCGCCGCTGTTCCCGCTCGCTGGATTCCAGAACCGCTTTTTCCATCTCCGCGTGTTTACGCATGGTAATGTCCCGGATGTTGCACTGGATCACGCGGGTGCCATCGGCTTGGTAGGCGTTGCTGACAAATTCGACATCGATGCGCCGCCCCTCTTTCGTTTCCAGCGGCAGGTTTTCGTACCGGATATAGCCGGTCTTCTGTAATTCCTGAAACGCCGCTTTGGACTTCCCGGCGTCCCTGAACAACCCGATCTCCCACAGCTGCTTCCCCAAGAACTGGCCTCGAGCACGCCCCAATAATTTCACCAAGAATGGGTTCACATCGGTAATACAGCCTGTCGCCGCGTCGAGAATCAGAATCCCATCCTGGGCCGATTCGAACAGCCGACGGTACCGGATTTCTGACCCCCGGAGCGCGTGCGCCATCCGCTCGCGTGAACTCGTGGGTTTCTTCGAAACCAGTCTCTTGTTTCGGTCGCTCAAAGGCATGCTCCCTCATTGATATTCTAGGTCGATGGAGGCCGCCGGACAATCAGGGAAACCCCTCAATGTTCCATAGGGGTTCCCCCGATGGGGTTTGCGGTTCTAAGAGAGGAAAGCCGGGGTGGCTGACGGGACTCGAACCCGCGACCCCAAGATCCACAATCTTGTGCTCTAACCAGCTGAGCTACAGCCACCATATAGATTCGACGCGTGCCGACCGAAAGAAAAACAGTATACCACGCGTCAGGGTTTGCTGGATTCCGGCGCGGGCTCGCCATTCTCGACGGATTTCTTCCAGGCCCGCTTGAATTCCTTCCCGAGGGCCTTCAGTTGATTGCCGACTGCCTCGGGCTTTCCGTCCTGGAGCGCCTTCGTCACCCCCTCAACGATCACCTGCTGGGCACGGCGAGCCAACATGCTGCGCAGTGCCTGTTGGAGCGCGCTGCTGAGCAATTGATCCCAAGAGAGCTGGAGCTGATCCCAGCGGCCCGTGACGGCGGCATCCAGTTCAAGACGGCCATGCTCATCACTGAGGAGCGCCACCAACTGCTGCGCCGAGACGCCGAGGGAGGTCATCGCCTCCGGCGGGAACGCCAGCTGCTCGAGCTCCAGATGGACCTGGGCCGAGACCTCCTCGCGGCGGCCCTGGAGACGGACCTGCACGACGGCCGCGCCGGAGGTGACCTCCGTCCCGAGGAGTTGGCGCAGATAGGGGGAGAGCTGGGCGAGGGCACGGTGGGTCAGCGAGACGGTCGCTGTCGTCACGCCGTCGGCCGTCGTCTGGCCATCGAGGTGGATGTCGCCCACTGCTTCACCCTGCGGGGCGCGGATCGTGCCGGCGCCCTCGTACGCGATCGTCAGAGAGGGCCAGGTGGGATGGACATCGAGCCGGACCTGATCGAGTTGAATCGTGGTCTCCGTGGGGGTCGTGCGATGATCGACGTAGCTGATCGCCCCGTTCCGGATCTGGAGCGTGCGCGGTAGGATGGCGGGCGACGGGGCCGTGGGGCCGTGGCCAGTGGGCGCGGACGTCGTGGGGGTCTGTGGCGTCGGTAGGTTGAGCCGCCCGTCAGCCAATTGTTCAATCATGACCTCTGGCCGAACGAGGGTCGCATCGACCAAGAGCGTCCGCTTCCACAACCAGGCCCAGGGGGCCATCCGCACGGTGGCCGAGGAGACCTGCAGCCAGGCGCGCGGGGGGAACCCGGCGGGATTCTGGGCGGTGAGTCCCTGCACGCGGAGGCCGGCGGGGGGCGCCCACGTCACGGCCCCGACGGTCACCGGCGATTGCAATGCAGCGGACAGCTCACGGACCAGTATGGGGCGGAGCTGTTGCAAGCCCACGAAGAGCCCGCTAGCCACCAGCCCGACGAGGATAAGCGCGATCAGGAACCACTTTTTCACGGCCACTCCTTCAGGATGGTGCGCCCAGCAGGAATCGAACCTGCAACCCGCAGATTAGAAATCTGCTGCTCTTTCCAGGTTGAGCTATGGGCGCACGAGTTCGCGAACAAGGCAATCGGGGCGCTGAGATTTGAACTCAGGACCTCCTGCTCCCAAAGCAGGCGCTCTACCAAGCTGAGCCACGCCCCGAACGAGCTCCAACCACTGATCAACGGTTATCACTAAGCTAAGATACTACACAAACAAACCGATCATCTGGCATCAACGCACTTGTTGGAACTCGTTATCAGGGGAAACCCACAACAGCCCGGGTTTCCCCTGATGGACCCTTTCCAAGGAGAGCGTACTGTCTACGCTCACCCTTATGATAGCACCTGGGGCGCAGCAGCGCACAGGGCAGTAGTATAATGAGCCCCTATGCTGCGCCGTCTGGTCTGGGTGCTCCTAATCATTGGTGTCCTTCTCGTCACGCTCCTCGTCGGGCTCACCTGGTATTTGAACACGGTCTTTCTCCCGGGCCCCGGGCGGCATCAGATGGCCACGTGGCTGGCCGAGCAGACGGGGCGCAAGGTCCAGTTCGGGACGCTCACCTTCCGACCCTGGGAGGGCCTGGCCGTCGACCGCGTGGTGATCTTCGACGATCGTCGGTACGGTGACCAACCGTTCCTCGACATCGATCGGCTGGTGCTGGCCCCGCTCCCGGTCCCGACGCTCCGAATCGTCCATCCGAAGATCCATCCCGTGCGCGACCGCACGGGGGTGTGGAATCTGGAAACGCTCCGATGGTTTCACCGGGCCGGCCCGCCCGCCCCGGCTGGCCAGAAGGCCGTACCGGCGCTCGATTCAGCGCCGGGTGGCGCTCCCCGTCGGACATTCCCACTCGTGCCGCTCAAAGTGGTCCTGCTGGACGGTGAGCTGTTGGCCGAGGATCAATCCCGCGAGCCAGGCCAGGCAAGTGGTGCCGTCTCCGCTAACGGCAGCCGCGAGCCGGGGTGGGACGTCACGCTGACACGGATCGAGCTACGGGCCTGGCTGCGGCTCCCGCACACGGTCGCCGTGAAAGCCACGGCGCAGTGGCAGACAACACCGGTCACGCCGCTCCTGGTGCAGGGGACGTGGGATCTCCGCCAGCGGACCAGCACCCTGCTGTTCACCGCTCGCCAATTCCCCCTTGAGGCGGTACGGCCGTATCTGACGGGCCGGGCGGCCGGTGCGCTTCGGGAGCTCGGCGGCACCGTCACTTTCTCCGTCAAATCAGCCAGTACCCCGCAGGCGCTCTCCTTGCAGACGACCGCGACGACGCAGCAGGGCCGCTGGCAATGGCATGATCTCCGGGGCGCCGGCGACATCACCGTGGTCAACCACAGCGTCTTCCGCCGCGGCGAGTCGTGGACGGTGGGACTCGGCCACAGCACCATCCAGATGCATGAGATCACGTTTCACCCGCCCGCCCCGTGGCCCACGATCGAGCGCCTGAAGGGGACCATCCGTGTGGGGCCGCAGGGGCTCGAGGCCCCGGCGCTAACGGCGATCGTCAACGGCTTGCCGGTCCGCGGGAGCGGCTCGCTGCTCGACGCGGCCCACCCGTACCAGTGGCAGCAGCCGGCCCTCGCCATCACGCTCGTCGAGGAGGCGCCGCTGGAGGCCGTCTGGCAAGCCGTCGCGCCGTACCGCAAAGGCTGGTGGGCGAAAACACAGCTCGAGGGGGCCGGCCAACTCCGGGTGACACTCCAGGGGCCCCTACCCCACCCGCACGCAGCGGCCATGCTGTCCCTGACCGACGCACGGTTCGTCAGTCCCGCGACAGGGGCGATGGACCATCTGGCGGGACGGTGGCTCATTGAGCCAGGCCTGCTCACGGCGACCGACGTCCGGGGACAGTGGCGCGATCACCCGCTGCGCCTGAACGGGACCTTGGTGAATTTCACGACGCCGGAGATTGATGCGTCGGGCAGCTGGGGGGAGTGGTCCGTCGAGGCGGCGCTGGCGATCGACGGATCACGCGTGACCATCAATAACGTGACGACGGCATTCCATCAGAGCCGCGCGCAAACCACCGGAGAACTGCTCCTGACCCCCACGACGCCCACCGGCACGCTCTACAGTGAATTCACGCTGGAGACGGCCGATCTCGCTGATCTGCTGCCAGCGAGTTCTGCGGCCACGCTCCGCACCTGGCATCCCGTTGGGACGGTGAAAGGTCGGGCCTTCCTGAAGGGGCCTTTGGAGACGCCGAACGCGTGGGAGTGCGGGGTGAAAGCGCGGGCGGCGGAATTGACGGTCGGCGGAATGCATCTCGAGCAACTCCAGGGAGAATACCGGCAGCTGGAGGGTCACGCGACAGTGCCGACGCTCACGGCGCTGGTGGGCGGCGGGACCGTGGCAGGCACCGGCACTCTAGAGATCACGCAGCCGCATCACCCGTTGAGCGCGCAGGTGACGATCACGAATCTCGAGCTGAGCCGCCTGATCCGCGAGACGCCCTGGAAGAACCATGCCATCTCCGGCTCGCTGAACGCGGAGTGCCAGCTGGCCGGCCCAGGCGATGACCTGGCACGTTCCCTGCAAGGCCAGGGGCGGCTGCAAATCACCAACGGGCAGTTGTTCGAGCTACCGCTATTCGGCGAGATGGCGGATCTGCTGAGCGTGCCGGCCCTGCGCCACGTCACATTTCGTGAGGCCGCCGGGACCTTTGCCTGGCGGAATCAGCAACTCACCACGCAGGATCTCACCTTCTACAGCAATCTGGCAACGCTGACCGCGACCGGATCCATCGGGCCGGCCGGGGCGCTCAATGCGCACGTAGTGGCCTCGCTAGACCCGACCGCATTTGAACACTCGCCGCAGTTCGCCAGGGCGGCCGGCCAATTTCTCCACAAAGCGGGGTATTTAATTGGGGAGGTGAAGCTCGGAGGGACCATCGAGCACCCGACCTACGAGCTTGTGCCAGTCTCGCTCAGCCGGATCGTGAAGGAGCAGGTGTTCGAGCGGCTGCGCGATGCGCTCGAAGGGATCTTGCGATAAGGGGGCGCGCGGTGCGCAGGGCGCGGGCCCGGTGGCTGAGGCGATCTTTCACCCGAGGGCCCAGTTCCGCAAACGTCCGATGGAAACCCCGCGGCACAAAGAGCGGGTCGTAGCCGAATCCCGTCCGCCCGCTCGGCGTGGCCGCGATCGTGCCGCGACATTCCCCACGCACCCCCCCCAGCACCCGGCCTCGAGAGGCCACCGCGACCACGCAGACGAACGCCGCCTGCCGTCGGGGCGTAGGAACGGCGCGCAGAAGTCGTAACAGTTTCGCGTTGTTCGCGGCATCCCGATGGGCCCCGCGCCGGGCACGACTAAACCGCGCCGAGCGCACGCCCGGGGCCCCACCTAGCGCCCGCACGACGAGCCCGGAATCTTCCGCGATCACGAGCGCGGCAACCCGGCGGGACGGAATCACCGCCTTCTTGATGGCATTCGCCTCAAATGTGGCGCCATCTTCGCGGACGGCAGGGAGCGTGGGATAGGCCGCCAGCGTCACGATCCGCACCGGAAGCCCGCGCAGGTAACGCCGCATCTCCCGCAATTTGTGGGGATTCCGGGTGGCGAGAAGCAGGGTGGTCATGAGGCGGCGCGAGTGACGGGGTCGTCAGCCCGTCGTCGGTAGGAGGGGCACCACGTCACCGAGCGCCTGCCGCTGCAGCGCGACAAGTTGTGTCACGCCCTGCTTGGCCAGGCCGAGCAGTTGCTGGAGTTGCGCTTCGCTGAACGGCTGGCGTTCCGCGGTGCCTTGAATCTCGATCAGCGCCCCGCCGCCGGTCATCACAACATTCATGTCGACGTCGGCGCGGGCATCCTCATCATAACTCAAGTCCAAGAGCGGGTCGCGTTCCACGATCCCGACGCTCGTCGCGGCCACGTAATCCTTCAGCGGCAGACGCGTGAATGCCCCAGCCCGCCGCAGGTGCATCAGGGCATCCACGAGGGCGATGAAGCTCCCAGTGATCGCCGCGGTCCGGGTTCCGCCGTCGCCCTGAATCACATCGCAGTCGATCCAGATGGTCCGCTGGCCGAGCCCACGCAAATCAGCGATGGCCCGCAGACTCCGGCCCACCAGCCGCTGGATTTCGTGGGTGCGCCCCCCCTGGGAGGCCCGCTCGCGCGAGATGCGCGTCAGCACCGAGCGCGGCAGCATGCCATACTCCGCCGTAATCCATCCCGAGTGCTGATTGAGGAGGAACGGCGGGACCTTGTCCTCGACGGAGGCGCTGCAAATCACGCGGGTCTGGCCGAGCTCGATGAGACAGGAACCCTCCGCATACTTGAGGTACTGGCGGGTGATCGTCACGGGCCGCAAAGCGTCGGCGGCACGACCGTCGAGGCGGCTCATCGGACCCCGAGCAGTGGGTGGATCTGCGGGATGATCCGGACATCATCGAGCCGGATGCGGGCCCGTTGGAGCCATCGCCGCAGCTGCGCCGGCGTAGGAGCCGCCTGCACCGGGCCATGCGGCGTCACCGGCTGGAGCACGAGCGGGATCCGGCGATTGGCCGCCGCCACGAGGGCCGCCCCTTGATCAAGATCCTCATCGGTCGTGGAGGGTGTCACCACCATCTTTACGAAGAGCTCCACCGGGCGGCGCGCCTGGCCGGCCACTTTGAGGAATTCGGCGTGCTCGGACCAGACGGCCCGATCGGCCGTCGCCGACGAAAGCTTCAGATCCATCGCGATGACATCTACCCACTCGAGCACCTCGGCCAACGCCGCCGGCAAGGTGCCGTTTGTTTCGAGGTAGGTGCGTTGCCCGACGGACTTCAGCCAGGGCAGAAACTCGGTGAGAAATCGCCACCAGAGGAGCGGCTCGCCCCCCGTGAGGGAGACCGCCTCATGCGGTCCTTCCGCCGCCAGGAGCTGGCTGACGCGCCCCTCGAGCTCCGCCGCGCTCATTTCGGTGTACGGCCCACGGTAGTCGGTGTCGCAGTAGTGGCACTTGAGGTTGCAATCCCAGAAGCGGACGAAGAGATGCGGCCGACCCACCTCGATTCCCTCGCCTTGGATGGAGGAGAAAAGTTCGATGATCCGTGCGGTCTTGGTGAGCGTCTCGGTGGGCATGGGGAAGTAGTCTAACACACCTACGGCCGGGGATGAAACTGCTGGTGGATCTTCTTGAGACGGCCCGGATCCACATGGGTGTAAATTTGGGTCGTCGCGATGTTCGCGTGCCCCAACAGCTCCTGGACGACGCGCAGGTCCGCCCCCCGCTCGAGCAGATGCGTCGCGAAGGAGTGGCGCAGGGTATGCGGCGTGATGCGCTTGGCGATTCGCGCCTGGCGGGCGTACTGGCGGATCAAGGACCAGGCCGTCTGGCGGCTCAGTCGCGTGCCGCGCCGGTTCAGGAAGACGGCGGGGGCCTGGCGCCCCTTGTCCATCGCAGGGCGCACCTTCTCGAGGTACGCGCGGACGGCTTTCACTGAGACCTTCCCGAGCGGCACGATCCGCTCCTTCGACCCCTTGCCGATGCAGCGCACGAAGCCGAGATCCAGTTGAAGATCCTTCTGGGTCAGTGTCACCGCCTCGGACACCCGCATCCCCGTGGCGTACAACAGCTCCAGGAGCGCGCGGTCGCGGATCCCCTGCGGCTGGCGCGCATCGGGCCGGGCGAGCAAACGGGTTACTTCGTCCACGGTCAGGACGTCCGGGAGCGTCTTCCAGGTCCGCGGGGTTTCGAGGACGCTCGTCGGATCCTGAGAAATCACCCGCTCCCGCGCCAAGTATCGAAACCAGACCTTGATCGCCACCAGTTTCCTGGCCAGTGAGGTAGGCTTCAACCCGCGCCCCTTGAGCCCCAGAAGATACTGCATAATTTCGGGGCGCTGGACCGCGCCAAGGTCGGTCAGGCGGCGGGCGGCCAGATGATCGGTGAACGCCGTCAGATCGCGCCGGTAGGCCGTGATCGTGTTGGTGCTGAGCCCCCGTTCCAGGTGCAGGTAGTTGGCGAAGGCCTCAACGAGCGGGTGCGTCATGCGCCCCCTCGGCGGGCGCCGCTGGGGCCGCGGGCAGATCGGGCTTCAGATAGGGTTTCATCTTACGGTAATCATAGCCCCGGTCGATACGTCGCCACAGGGATTCCACCGTGGTGCGCATGAGCGAGAGGCGCGCGGCGTCCAGCGTCGGATCCGCCAGCCGCGCCTCGAGCACGACCATCTCGTCGATCAGCGTGCCCAGGCCGGTGACCGGCGGGCCCTCTAACAGCGCCTGCATCGCGCGCAACTCCTTGAGGGCCTCCCGCATCGCATGCATCCGACGGGCCTGCGTCACCTGCCCCAGCCCTTCCAGCACATCACCGTGCGCCGCTTTCCAGTAGGCGAAATGGGCCTGGTACCGGACCTCCGGAGAGAATTCCGGCCGGTACTCTTTCTCGAGGGCGAAGATCGGTTCGGGTCCCTGGTGGACCTTGGGTCTGCGGGTAAACTTGCGCCTCAGGCTCTCGCAGCCCGCAGCGCCTGCGACCATCGCCACCACCAACCCTACGCTGATCCACCGGTCTGCACGCATCATGCGGCTCCTTCTGCTGGGCCCTGTTTGAGCAATCGGTTGAATGCAACTTCATCGAGCACCGGAATTTTGAGAGTCTGCGCCTTGGTGTGCTTGGAACCCGGATTGGTCCCGACCAGAACGTAGCTGGTCTGTTTGGTCACGCTGGACCCGACCAATCCCCCGTGCGCTCGGATGGCCGCCGCCGCCTCAGCGCGACTATACCGCGCCAACGTCCCGGTGACGACGATCGTCAAACCCGCGAGCGTCTGCGGGACGCGCGGCGCCCGCGCGGCCTCCATCTGGACCTCTGCGGCCCGGAGCTTCGTGAGGATCGTCCGCGCCGCGGGCGCCGTGAAGTAATCCACGAGCGACTGCGCCATCACGGGACCTACCTGATCGATCGTCTGCAACTCCTCGAGGGTCGCGCCGGCCAGACGCTCGATCGACCCGAATCGCTGGGCGAGCCAATCCGCCGCGGCCGAGCCGACGTGGCGAATCCCGAGGGCAAAGATGAGGCGGCCGAGAGGACGATGCTTGGAGGTCTCGATCCCGCGAAGCAGATTCTCCGCCGACAGCTCCCCCATCCGCTCCAGCGCCAGGAGCGCCGGTTTCTGCAATCGATAGAGGTCCCCGAGGTCCTTCACCAAGCCGGCGCGCACGAGCTGCTCGGCCATCACTTCGCCGAGCCCTTCGATGTCCATGGCAGTCCGCTGCGCGAAATGCAGCAGCCGTTCCCTCAGTTGCGCGGGGCAATTCAGATTCTCGCACCGCACCGCGACTTCCTCCGGATCGCGCCGCACGGGGCCGTGGCAGACCGGGCAGCGGGTCGGCATCCGAAACCGCCGTTCGTGCCCGGTGCGCTTCGCCTGCACCACCTCCACCACCTGCGGAATAATCTCCCCGGCCTTCTCGATCACCACCCAGTCGCCGATGCGGACATCCCGGCGGGCGATCTCGTCCTCGTTGTGCAGGCTGGCACGGCTGACCGTCGTGCCGGCCACGAATACGGGTGTCAAGATAGCCACCGGGGTCAGCACCCCGGTGCGGCCCACCTGCATCTCGATCCCCGTCAACTGGGTGACCACCCGCTCCGCTGGGAACTTGTAGGCGATCGTGTACCGTGGACTTTTGGCGGTCATGCCCAGGCGTTCCTGCTGGGCCAGGGAGTCCACCTTGACCACCATCCCATCAATGTCGTACTCGAGCAATTTGCGCCGGCCCTCCCAGCTGTCGCAGTACTGGATCACCTCATCAATTGACGTGCACCGCGTCCAATGAGGATTCACGCGGAGGCCGACATCACGAAGATACTCGAGGATCGCATGGTGGGTCGTGAACGTCTGTCCGTCCACCGCCGCCAGGCCGTAGAAGAACGCGTTCAGGTGGCGGCCAGCTACGAGCCGCGGATCCAGGAGCTTGAGACTGCCGGCGGCCGCATTGCGGGGATTCACGAACAGGGCGTCGCCGGCGCGCTCACGCTCTCGATTCAGCGCCTCGAAGGCCCGACGCGGCATGTAGACCTCCCCGCGCACTTCCATGGAAGCCGGTACCCCGCGCTGAACTGAGCGCGAGTACGGCCCTTTGGCCGGCAACGCGACGCGGCCTGACGGTTCCAAGATCATCGGGATGGCGCGGATGGTTTTCAAGTTGGCGGTGATGTCATCCCCCTGCTCTCCGTCCCCGCGCGTGGCCCCTCGAATCAACCGGCCCTGCTCGTACGTCAAGGAGACGCTCACCCCGTCGAACTTCAACTCCACGACGTAGGTGACGGCCGCCTCGTCCCCCAGGAATCGTTTGACGCGCGCGTCAAATTCCCGCAGCTCCTCGTGCGAATAGGTGTTGTCCATGCTGAGCATCGGCACGCGATGCCGGACCACCGGAAACGTTTTGAGCGGTTCGCCGCCGACGCGCTGGGTCGGTGACTCGGGCGTGACAAGCTGTGGAAACCGGTGTTCGAGGACCTGGAGCTGTTTGACCAGGCGATCATACTCCTGATCCGAAATCTCGGGCTGGGCCTCGACATAATAGCGGCGGTCATGGTGGCGGATGAGGACGCGCAACCGTTCCGCCTCACGCCGGGCGGTGGCAAGGGAAGCCGGGCGCGCGGCGCGCATCAGATCCCGTGCCCCAACCGATCAGCGAACCGGACGGGCAATCCTGCGGCCCGGATCTTCCCCTGCGTGATCCCCACCGGATACGGGACCCGCTTGAATTCCACGCGCGCGGCAGCCGTGTCGTAGAGACAGTACGTGGCCTCAGGGTGATGATCGCGGGGCTGGCCGACGCTGCCGACATTCACGAGGTACCGGAGGCCTGGGTGGAGCGGCACGACAGGGTCACGCTGCACGCGGACCGTCCCGTCGGCCTCTCGACGGAACACCACCGGCACGTGGGTGTGCCCCACGAATGCCACGGGGGTCCGCTGGACCTTGAAGCTGGCCTCGGCCTGTCTGGTGTCGAGCAAGTAGTGGAAGGCCTCCGGCTCGTGCAGCGTGCCGTGCGCGACGGTGACCTGCTCGTCCCGCCACGTCAGAGGCAGCGCCGCCAGATACTGCGCGGTGGCGGGCGAGATCTGCCCGGTGGTCCACTGCAGGGCCACCCGCGCCGTCTCCTGAAACCATTCGAAGGGGAATCGGCCCGCCACCGCCCAGTCATGGTTGCCGGCCACCACGCCATGCGCCGCTTGCCGAACGGCGGCCACACAGGCCTCCGGCTCCGCGGCGTAGCCGACGAGATCCCCGCCGCAGAGGACCCGATCTACGGAATCACCCGCCAGCGCGGTCAGGACAGCCGTCAACGCCTCGAGGTTGCTGTGAACATCCGAGAAGATCCCGTAGCGCATGCGGACGGGTCAGTAAAATCGCGTGGTGAAATCATTGAACTCGCCGGTCGCCTCGCCCCAGGTCACCTGCTGGTCCTGGATGTAGGGCCGCATGGGGCCGGTGCGCATCGCCTCCAGGAACCGTTTCAACCGGGCCTCGGATCCCTCGCAGAGCGCCTCGACCCGGCCGTCGGGGAGATTTCGCACCCAGCCGACGAGCTTCAGCGCCAGGGCCGTCGTCTCCGCCGTGTACCGGAATCCGACCCCTTGCACGCGTCCTCGCCAGAACACCTGCAATTGCTTGGCTGCGGCCGAGGAGGTACGCTTCACCGGCATATTGTAACCTCGTTTAGCGATGTTGGCTATCCGCCGGAAGGAGATTGCTGAAATAGGGGTCGGCGCTGAAATACCGCTCGCCGCTGTCCGGAAACATGACCACCAGACGCTTCCCCGACCCGAGCCGCTCCGCCACCTGGAGCGCGGCCGCACAGGCCGCCCCGGCGGACAGCCCGACGAACAACGCTTCCTCGCGGGCCAGGCGTCGCGCGGTGCGATAGGCCTCCTCGTCGCTGACGGTCACGATCTCATCCAGGATGGCACGATTCAGCACCTGGGGCACAAACCCCGCGCCGATGCCTTGGATCAGATGCGGGCCCGACTCGCCACCGGACAACACCGCAGACCCCTTCGGCTCCACGCCCACCACGATCAGCCGTGGATACTGGCGTTTCAGGACCTCGCCGACCCCGGTAATCGTGCCGCCGGTGCCGATCCCGGCCACCAACGCCTCGAGTGGGCCCTGGATCGCTCGGAGGATTTCCTGCGCCGTGGTCCGACGATGAATCTCAGGATTAGCGGGATTCTGAAATTGTCCTGGCATAAACGCCCCGGGAGTCTGCTTCACCAACGTCTCGGCTTGCTGCACAGCCCCGGTCATCCCCTCTTCGGCCGGGGTCAGGACCACCTCCGCCCCGTAGCTCTTGAGGATATGGAGCCGTTCCGCGCTGATCACATCCGGCATCGTGAGGATCACGCGGTAGCCCTTGACGGCCCCGACCATCGCCAACCCGATCCCGGTGTTGCCGCTCGTGGGCTCGATGATCGTCGCGCCCGCCGTCAGTGCCCCACGGGCCTCGGCCTCCTCGATCATGGCGAGCGCGATCCGATCTTTGACGCTGCCACCGGGATTGAAGGATTCCAGTTTGGCCACGATCGTCGCCATGGACGGGCGCACGATCTTCTGGAGCCGGACCATCGGGGTGCCCCCGATCAGTTCCAAAATGTTCGCGGCCACCACGGCTAAATCCCTCCCCCCAACATGCTGTGGGCGCTGGTGAACACCTTCATATCCTTGACGCTGACGAACACCTCCATCCCTTTTTGGAGGTGCAGCTGCTGGTACCGTTCCTGCGAGATCTCCGCCTGCACCACCGCCCCCGTGGCCGACACCAACTCGACCTTCACCAGGGGCCCCGCCGCGTTGAGATGCTGGATCTTCGCGCGGAACTGCGGGCGACCCGTCGACTGCAGATCGATCTCCAACAAATGTGGGCGGGCATAGGCCACGGCCGGCACCGTCTCCGGGTCCATGCCCGGCGGCAAATCCATGGTGAACTCGCCGAGATGCACCTTCCCGCCCTCGACGCGCCCGTGAAAGAGGTTCACGTTGCCGAGAAAGTGATACACGAACGGGGTCGCGGGGTGCTCGTACACCTCTTGCGGGGTGCCGATCTGCTCGACGCGCCCTTCGTGCATCACCACCACCTGATCCGCCACCTCGAGCGCCTCATCCTGATCGTGCGTGACAAAGACGCTGGTGATGCCGATTTCGTCGTGCAGGCGCCGGAGCCACCGGCGCAGCTCTTGCCGCACCCGGGCATCGAGCGCTCCAAACGGCTCGTCGAGGAGCAGGATCTTCGGCTGGACCGCGAGGGCCCTGGCCAACGCCACCCGCTGCCGCTGGCCCCCGGAGAGCTGCGACGGATACCGGCCCCCGAGACGATCCAGTTGGACCAGCGACAACAGCTCATGCACCTTGGCCGCAATGGCCGGCTCCGACAACCGTTCCCGCCGCGGCTTCACCCGCAAGCCAAATGCCACATTATCGAACACGGTCATCTGCCGGAACAGCGCGTAGTGCTGGAAGACGAAGCCGACCCGGCGATCGCTGGTGCTGCGATCCGTCGCCGCCTGGCCTTCAAACAACACCTCGCCTTCCTCGGGCGTCTCCAGCCCCGCGATGATGCGCAGGAGCGTCGTCTTGCCGGAGCCGGAGGGCCCCAGCAACGCCACCAACTCGCCCGTCGGCACGGTCAGACTCACCTCGTGCAGCGCGGTGAAGTCGCCAAACCGTTTCGTCACCGCCCGGAGCTCAATGCTCATGCGACCCCTCCCGCACTTTCCGCTCGACGAGACTTTTGGCCACCAGTGTCACAAGGGCCAGCAGACACAAGAGCGAGGCCACTGCAAACGCGGCGGCAAACTGGTACTCATTGTAGAGGATTTCCACATGCAGCGGCATGGTATTCGTGAGCCCGCGAATGTGGCCCGAGACGACGGAGACCGCCCCAAACTCTCCCATCGCCCGGGCGTTGCAGAGGATCACGCCGTAGAGCAACCCCCATTTCACGTTCGGGAGCGTCACGCGACGGAACATCTGCCAGCCGCTGGCCCCCAGCGTCAGGGCCGCCTCTTCCTCCTCGGTCCCCTGGGCCCGCATGAGCGGGATCAGCTCCCGGGCGACGAACGGGAAGGTCACAAAGATGGTGGCCAGGACAATCCCCGGCACCGCAAAAATGATCTTGAGACCATGCGCGGCCGCCCAAGGCCCCAGGAGTCCCTGCGCGCCAAAGAGGAGTACGAAGATCATGCCGGAGATCACCGGGGAGACGGAGAACGGCAGGTCAATCAACGTCTCTAACACCTGCTTCCCCGGGAAATCGAACTTCGCGATCGCCCAGGCGGCCGCCAGCCCAAACACCAGGTTGAGCGGCACCGCGATCGCGGCGGTCACCAGGGTCAAGCGGATCGCGGCCAACGCCATCGGATCGCTGATGGCCGCCCAGTAAACACCCAGGCCCTTCTCCAAGGCCTTGGCGAACACCGCCACGAGCGGCACGATGAGGAACAACCCCAGGTAGGCCAGCGCGAGGCCGATCAACACCCATCGCACGACGCGCGATTCGGTCAAGGCGGACGCGGCCGGAGCGCTCATGCAAGAACCACGCCGCTGGGTTCTCCGACTCCGTGGACCCCGCGAGCCCGATGCTGCAGTAGATTGACGCCCAAGAGCAGGGTAAACGAGAGGGTGAGAAAGACGAGGGCGATGGCCGTGGCCCCGGCGTAGTCGAACTGTTCGAGTTTAATCATGATGAGGAGCGGCGTGATCTCGGTCCGCATCGGCATGTTCCCGGCGATGAAGATCACGGAACCGTATTCGCCCAGCCCGCGCGCAAAGGCCAGCGCAAACCCGGTGACGAGCGCCGGTGTGAGCTCCGGCAGAATGACGCGCCGGATCGTGTGCCAGCGGGTCGCCCCCAAGCTCGCGGCGGCCTCCTCCATCGCCACATCTAGATCCTGCAGGACCGGCTGGACGGTCCGCACCACGAACGGCAGCCCGATGAACGCCAGCACCACCACAATCCCCAGCGGCGTGTAGGCCACCGGCACTCCTATCCTCGCGGCATACCGGCCGATCCAGCCGTTGCCGGCATACAGGGTGGTCAGCGCAATGCCCGCCACGGCAGTCGGCAACGCAAAGGGCAGATCCACCAGCCCATCGAGGAGGCGCCGTCCCGGAAAGCGGTACCGGACCAACACCCAGGCCACCAATCCCCCGAACACCACGTTCACCACGGCCGCTGCTAACGCCGCACCGAGACTCAGGCGATACGAGGCCAGCGCGCGGGGCGAGGTGACGATGGTCCAGAACTGGTGCCCGGTCAAGCTGGTGGTTTTCACCAACACCGTTGAGAGCGGGATCAGTACGATGAGACTCAGGTACAGCAAGGTAGAGCCCATCGCCAGCCCGAACCCGGGCAGGATCCGACGCGCCTTCACCGCCTTACGATCCGGGCTGATAGATCTGATCGAAGAACCCCCCATCGCTGAAATGCCGCTTCTGAGCTGTCTGCCAGCCGCCGAAGAGTTCATCAATGGTGAACAACGTCATCCGCGGAAATTGCCCGGCGGAGCGGGCGGCCACCGAGGCCAGGCGTGGACGGTAATAATGTTTGGCGGCGACCGTTTGGCCTTCCTCCGAATAGAGAAAGTCCAGGTAGGCTTGCGCCACCGCCCGGGTGCCCCGCTTGTCGACCACCGTGTCGACCAGCGAGACCGATGGCTCCGCGAGGATGCTCACGGACGGGGCGACGACCTCGAATCGGTCTTTCCCGAGCTCGTGGACCGCCAGCAGGGCCTCATTCTCCCAGCCGATTAACACGTCCCCGATTTCGCGTTCGATGAATGTGACGGTCGCGCCCCGGGCACCGGTGTCGAGGATCGGCACCTGCTTGTAGAGTTGCGTCACGAACGCCTTCGCCGTGGCCTCATCACCGCCGGGCTGCTTCAACGCATACCCCCACGCCGCCAGGTAGTTCCAGCGAGCACCCCCCGAAGTCTTCGGGTTCGGCGTGATCACCGAGACCCCCGGCTTGACGAGGTCGCCCCAGTCTTTGATCCCCTTCGGGTTGCCCTTGCGGACCAGGAACACGATCGTCGAGGTGTAGGGAGCGCTGTTATCGGCCAGCCGTTTCTGCCAGTCCGAGTGGATGTAGCCAGCTTTGGCGATGGCATCCACGTCGTAGGCCAGCGCAAGCGTCACGACATCCGCCTCCAGCCCGTCGATCACCGCCCGGGCCTGTTTGCCGGAGCCGCCGTGCGATTGGTTGACCGTCAGCGGCTCCCCAGTCTGCTCCTGCCACCGCTTGACGAACGCCGCATTAACCTCCTGGTACAGCTCCCGCGTCGGATCATATGACACGTTCAGGAGCGTGCGCCCCTTCGACGCCGCCAGTGCAAGGCCGGCCGCCAACGCTATCCCATCGATCAGGATGAGTAACGCTACGACTCCCAACACCCAGAACCGTTTCACAAGATCGCTCCTGATTTAGATGGAATAGACCAACACGCGGTTCCGCTCCTGCTCCAACTGCTCGGTCCGACGCAACACGTCGGCCAGACTGGTGCCATCGAGAATCTTGGCCGTCCCATCCCGCACCTCCTGCATCACGGCCCGGATCCCGCAGGTCGTCTCATCCACGCACTCGTCGCATGGCCGATGCGCCCTCTGGCTCACACAGGGCAATGAGGCCAGCGGGCCATCGAGGGTCCGGATCACATCGCCCAAACTGATCGCCTCCGGCCGCTTCCCCAAGAGATAGCCGCCCCCCTTCCCCTTCTTGCTCTGCAGAATCCCTTGATTCTTCAACTCCAGCAGGATCAACTCAAGAAACTTCTTCGGGATTCCCTCCTGCTTCGCCAAGTCGGCAATCACCATCCGTTCCTGGCCCCGTGGCTTAGCCAGGGCCAGTAGCGCCCGCAACCCATATTTGGTCTTCTTGGAGAGGTTTTGCATAGTCTAATATCTCTATGGGATAGCTAGTGTATTAGATCACAAGAAATCTGTCAATAGTTTTTTCAAGGACTATGGCGAAGGAATTAATCCGGGCGAACGAGATAAGTCGGGGCGCGGGGATTTGTCGCCTTCCACTCGCTCCGCTCGTTCCAGGTCGGCCACCCGCCGCGCCTGAGGACGTCGGGGCCTCCTATTCGTCGGCCCCTCCCTCACACAGACGAGGCGTGGCTCCCCTCAAATCCCAGCACCAATCATTCATGACACTCGTTATCATGATGCCACTCAAACGGTCACCATCGAGCAAAAGTTATCGGGGCGCTGGGATTTGAACCCAGGACCTCTTGGTCCCGAATAATAATCGCCGATTCGACGATCTTCGCCAGTCTTTGCCATCTGTTGACATACGTTCCACTTGGGACGAATCCATTGTACCGTTGATTGCCCTCATTCGCTAGTGTTAGCGCTGCTTCCATTAGCGCCGGCATTAGCGAGCGCAACGACGTTGGCTCCAAAGACCTGCAGGAAGCTCTACCACATGGGTTTGGAGTTCACTAGTCTCGACCCGCACGTCAGGGAGGAGATCCAGCGCTACCTTGATGCCGCCTGGTGAGAACCGCCTCCCACAGGATCCC
>OBEQ012288529.1_pt1 | contig 42373 bp, 46 predicted proteins | sample 1670901 | NCBI WGS metagenome assembly OBEQ01 (sample SAMEA104232315, study PRJEB22302) | groundwater metagenome | biome: forest; feature: aquifer; material: groundwater | place: USA | collected 2011-08-07 | depth 5.4 m
CGGCGTTCGACTTGCATGCCTTATCCACGCCGCCAGCGTTCATCCTGAGCTAGGATCAAACTCTAATTAAAAGTTAAGAACGAAACAAAACAAAAAACAGGTCCGACGTTTCAGTCGGACAGCCGACCCCTTTGGGGCGTCGGCTCACAAAACTTTTGCAGAATTTGTTATTCGTTAGAGTTTAATCTCTAGCTCTAAAAATTATTCATACTTACTCAAATTCATTTTTGAGACTTGCTTCCCGACCCAAAAAATATTTGCGTCGGGGTTCTCAATTTTTTCTGTTGTCAATGAGTGTTTCATAGAAATGAAAACGCCCTATCCAAAAGGATCAGACGTAATGGAGAGTATATGCTAAGGGAAATTAAAAGTCAAGAAATTTTTATGCTAACATGAATAGTATGAAAAAGAAGGAGAAAAAACAGGAAAATGGAAGCTTTTGGGCTTTCGCTCTTAATCAATGGAAGATTGGCGGAATTTCATTACGAAATTTCGCGGGGCAAGTTTTACTTAACATAAGCTAGCTCGGGAATAATCAGACCCTCTTCGCGAACTATTTGTCGTTGCGAGAGATCCGTTGTATCCAAAGCCTCATTTATGTAGAACGGGAGAAAATTTCCTCCCATCCCTTGATCAGTCTTGAGCATTGGTCGATAAAAACCAATGCCTTTCATCATTTGCTTCATACGACTATTGTCTGAAGGAAAAAATGCGTTGAGAATTTCTATTGGAGGATTTTCGCGTGCCTTTTTCATTTGCGTCTGAAAATTCTCTCCATTCGACACAAATATATCAAGTCCAACGCCTGCAGACTTAATTCTTCCCCCAACTGGCACCATGTGGATATTCATTTTCCCCTCCTTTCTTGCCGCTCTCGAATTAGCACATAAACACCAAAAGAGAACAATGCCACCGTGGCATAGAGATTCTTAATTCCAAAGAATATAAAATCTCCGACACCCAAGACGCTGCCAACAATGCAACACCAACCGAGGACTTTAAGCCAACCAGTTTCTGTTTTCATTTCTTTGTCTTTTTCAACGAACTAATACTAAAATCACTAAATACGGTAGATTCGCACCTGAGAATTTTTTTATGAGTTTTCACAAACTTTTTTTGTCCGATAAAGAACAAAAAATAGCGCTCTCGCGCCTCTTAATGGATCCTTGTTTAGATAGTTAAAAAGAAATCAACAAACAGGCGCAAAAGCTGAAAAACATAAGCTTTTTGCGCCTCGCCATGACTTCCCTTTTATTTTGAAATTTTTATTATCTAATATCACCATACTAGTATGCTAGTATAGTAGGATTAAAAAAGCAAGTACCTAGCAAACCTGACTGTGGATAACCTTTGAGACTCTTATTAAACCTCTACTTGCAAATATATTTATCTCCGGAAGCAGGAGCGCATTCTTCTTGATAAATTTGTAAAAGTTTATCGTCTTTCCAAATGTAATATCTTACTGGTATTCTACGAATTTCTTCTACGAAAGGAGTATCGTCTGAATATGGGTCTGTGATGAATAAGTAACTATTTACTCTATAATCTTTTCCACGCGATGTTGCTTCAGTGAATGGATCATAAACTTTTCCTGTAGCGATATCAATAATCATTCCGTCCTGGCAAGTTGAACCACATCCCCACTCCGCTATTGTATAATGAGCTGAAAAATTTGGACCGTCTTCAGCTGCGTAACGCAAAGCACCTCTAAATTCTCGTGCCGATGGACTACTATTGACATCTACTTCTGAAAATTCGGTCTTGGGTATTTGAGAAACTGGAAAATCTTCAAACTTTGGCGCTCGATTTAAACTCCAAATTTCTGGGTTTGGATATCTAATGAAATCTTTAATGCGCGCATTTCTATCAAGAAAGAAATTAAAAATAACTACAGACGCAAAAAGTAAAACTATGATTAATATTTTTGTATCTTTATTCATATAAACGCATTATCATCATACTAGCACGCTGATATTGTATGCAACTATTTTAGAAATTTTAGAGTTCGTCTGAATCCGCCGTCCTTTTTGCGCATTTCACGGCTACCGCGAGTGACAGTTGCTACTCCGAGACGCAAATCTGCTGCGATAGATCCTTGGTGCTCCCCTTTTGCCAGACGCTTCACTATTTGCCAGCGCACTCCGATATTTTCAAATTCATGGGGTGTCAGTATATCTTTAATAAAATTAGCTAAAAGCTGTTTATCTTTAGCGATTTTATGAATCACTTCAATAACTTCTTTTTTATATTGTTCGGAGTTACTTTTCATAGTTCTGTTTTAACTTATTTTTTCATACTATCATACTAGTACGCTGAAATTGTATCATAAAAAAAAATAATTAGTAAACTTGTACCCCTACCTTTTCCCGCACTTCTGCCATTTTAGCTGAGGCAACTTTTTTGGCTTTTTCTCCGCCGGCTTTTAATATTGCTAGCGCTTTTGGAATATCTTTCTCGAATTCTTTTCTCCTCTCTCGGAGCGGCGCGATGAATTTCTCCAGATCTTTTATCAGTAGCTCTTTTAGTTCTTTGTATTTACCTGATTTGCTTTTGTAAATTGGGTCAAGCTCTTTCGCTGGACGAAGCAAATTGTGTATCGCATAGACATTTTTTGGAATCCCCTCAGCAGAATCGGTGACGATACTCATCACTGCCTTTTTTATTTCTTCGTATTCAGCAAAAAGCGGTATTGTGTTGCCATAACTTTTGCTCATTTTACATCCGTCTGTTCCCGGCACAACTGCCACTTCTTTCATAATCATTGCTTCTGGTATTTTAAAAGTTTCTCCATAAATTCGATTAAACTTTTCGGCTGTATCGCGAGCAATTTCTACATGTTGTCTTTGGTCCTGCCCTACCGGTACAACATCTGGACTGTACAATAAAATATCAGCCGCTTGAAGCATTGGATAATTAAAAGTGCCGACAACTATTTCTTTATTCTTCGCTTCTGCATCTTTAAAAGCATGTGCTCTCATTAGATATGGCATGGTAGTAATAGTATCGAAAATCCAACACAGTTCGGTGTGTTCTGAAATATCTGATTGTTTAAAAAGGGTTACTTTTTTTGGATCAAGACCAACAGCCAGATAATCTAAAAGTAAATTAGTAATATTTTCTTTCATTTCTTTCGGATTTTGCAGAGAATGGAGCGCATGATAGTCGGCTATAAAGATAAAACAATCATAGGTTTCGGATAAATCTACAAATTGCTTCATCGCCCCAAAATAGTTGCCTAGGTGTGCTTTTCCGGAAGACTGAATGCCTGATAATATTACTTTTTTGCTCATACGGAATATAGTATCATAATTCTCCACATTTTAATAACAGTTTTACGCACTTTCTGATTTTGACAATTTTTTTGCCGTGATAGAATGCATTCATGGCAAAACCGGCAGCTAAAGCAATAAAAACTGTTAAGCAGAATAATTTGCGCATTCCGCCGCAGAGCATCGAATCCGAACAGGCGGTCTTGGGTTCCATCATGCTCCGTAAAGATGCGATGCATGAAGTAGAGAGTGTGGTAAGTCCGGAATCTTTTTATGTGGAAAAGCACAAAATGATTTTCCAAGCGATGCTCGACCTGTCGAATAAAAATGAGCCGATCGACATGCTTTCGCTCTCGACCAAGCTCGGGGAGAAAAAAATACTGGATAATGTCGGCGGAAATGTTTACCTTGCGGAAATTGTGAATGTCGTTCCCTCAAGTACTAATATTAAACACTACGCTGATATAGTTCAAAAAAAATATGTCCTGCGAAGTCTCATTGAAGCGGCGGATTATGTCTCCGAGCTGGCGTTTGAAGAAGGCGACGATCACATGGACGACATTCTCGACATGGCAGAAAAAAAAGTCTTCAGCGTCGTCTCTTCTCCTAAGAATCAAAAATTTGTAAGTTTGAAAGACGCGCTGCCGGAAGCTTACGAACGACTAGAAAAATTGCATGAAAACAAAGGCATGCTCCGCGGATTGCCGACTGGCTTCAAAGATTTAGACAACATGCTCTCTGGATTGCAAAAATCCGACTTGGTCATTATCGCCGCGCGACCCTCTATGGGCAAGACCACTCTAGCTTTGGACATCGCCCGCATGACTTCCACCACCCACAATAAATCCGTCGTGATATTCTCGCTGGAAATGTCTTCCCAGCAACTGGTGGACAGGATGCTTTCCGCCGAAAGCCGCGTGAACGCTTGGAACTTGCGTACAGGGCGTTTATCTTCCGACAGAGAGTTCTCCCAACTTCGAGACTCTTTGGATAAACTTGCGAAAGCGAAAATTTATATCGACGATCAGCCTGGAAATTCCATTGTACGAATGAAGGCGCTCTCGCGCCGACTGAAAGCAGAAAAGGGGCTTGACCTCATCGTCGTCGACTACTTGCAACTGATGACTACTTCTAAAAATTACGATTCGATGGTCAACCAAGTGACGGAAATCAGCCGGTCGCTTAAAAGTTTGGCAAAAGAGCTGGATGTGCCGGTACTCGCCCTCTCCCAGCTTTCCCGCGCAGTGGAATCTCGAGGCGGCAAACCTCGCCTCTCTGACCTGCGTGATTCTGGATCCATCGAGCAAGACGCAGACGTAGTTATGTTTCTCCACCGAGACGATAAAGGAAAAGAGATAGAGGAGAAAACAAACATCGTGGAAATTCTAATAGAGAAACACCGAAATGGTCCAACGGGAAAAATCGATCTTTATTTCGACGAAAAAACCACGACCTTTCAAACTCTGGAGAAAAGCAGTATTAGTGAATTTGCTCCGAAAGTAAGAGGTAATTTAGATGAATTCTAAATATGGATATAATCGACAAACTGACAGAAATCTTTAAAGAATTTCCCGGCATTGGTGAGAGACAAGCGAAGCGTTTTGTTTATTTTTTGATGTCTAAGAATTCCGCATATGCGGAAAACTTAAGCATTATGATTTCTGAATTAAAAAAGGAAGTGGCGCAATGCAAGGAATGTTTCAAATTCTTTTTGGTTGGTAAAAATAAAAGTAATTTATGTGAAATATGCAACAGTGCAAGTACGGACAGCACTCTACTAATGATCGTCGAAAAAGATTCTGATTTGGAAAGTGTAAAAAAAAGCCGAGTGTACAATGGCAAGTATTTTATCTTGGGCGGACTTGTGCCAGTTGTGGAAAAAAATACGAAAAGCAAAATTCGCATTGAAGAATTGAAAAAGAAAATTGCAGAGAGCGAGGCAAGACCTAACGCGTTAGGTCTTGCCTCGCTCAAAGAAATAATTCTTGCTTTTTCCCTAAGCCCCCAAGGCGACCATACTGATTCATATGTCCGAGAACAGCTCAAAGCTATTACAGAAAAACTTGGCATAAAAATTTCCTCTCTCGGCAAAGGTCTTTCCACCGGCACAGAACTCGAGTATTCAGACAACGACACTCTCAAGAATGCACTGAAAAATAGACAGTAACTTGGTTAATATTTTTTTTCGGCAAAATGCGACGAATATTCAAGAAGTTTTTTAAAAGCTAAAAGGTCATCCGGGGAAAGTTTAGAAGCTGCAAATTCGTAAAAAGATTCTCCTTCGTCAAGATTCGCATGAGGAAGTTCTTGAATGGCTTTCAAAAATTCTTGAACTCGTGTTTCTGTTGATTTAGATTTCTCGAGTGTCTTCTGCACAGCACTATTTAAATTTTTTGCTTCTTTCATAATTTATTTTATGTTAGTTATCTTCACTTTGAAAAAAGGCTGACGGTGACCGTTGCGGCGGAGATAGCGAGATTTTTGTTTATATTTTACAACGAGAATTTTTCGCGCGCGACCAATTTCAACAATTTCTGCATCAACTTTTGCGCCGGAAATATACGGAGTACCGATGGTAGTGTTTTTGCCATCATCAACAAGTAAGACTTTCTCGAAAACAAGCTTGTCCCCCTTCTGATAGTCACTAGATTTGCCACCCTTTATTTTCTCTACAGAAACAAGGTCCCCCTTGGAGACCTTGTACTGCTTACCGCCTGTTTGAATAACTGCGAATTCCCCTATATTCATATAGTCGTATACTATATGAAATTTCACAAAAAGGCAAGTATTTGTTATACTTGCGAGTAAGTGAGGAATATTAAGTTCACTTAATATTCCGAGCGAATGAAGCAATTATATTGTATTAGTTATATACTATTCTTATATGCCACCCAAAATCATCGAAAAGTACTTTTTCTTCGGACTCTTGTTCGCCACTTTCCTTTTTGCTTTCTTTATCTTTCGTCCTTTCTGGATTGTATTAGTGCTCGGAGTATCTTTCTCGGTGGTTCTTTATCCAATATATGAATGGTTCATTCACAAAAAACTGCACAGCGCGCTCGCGGCAATTTTTACAGTGATTCTCTTTACAATAGTGGTCTGTGTCCCCTTGCTCGGAGTTGGCGCCATGGTTTTTAATCAAAGCCAGAATGTTTATCATAAAGTTGTCAGCGAGGGAACAGCCAAACCACTCCTCTCCGCAATTAATTCGAAGATAGACAAAATATTGCCTTCGGGTATAGCTTTTGACATCAACGACAAAGCAGCTGATTTTATTTCTTATATATCAAACAATATAGCAAATATATTTACTTCGGCTATTTCAGCTTTCTTTTCATTTATATTAATGCTTCTGATTATTTTCTATTTCCTGAAAAACGGCGCCAAATGCAAGAAATTGATTGTAAAAATTAGTCCGCTCGGCGACGAAAATGATGAAAAAATAATTGACAATCTAACTCATTCCATAAACGGAGCCATCAAAGGGTCCCTTTTCTTGGCTCTCTTTCAGGGTATATTTGTGGGATTTGGATTTTGGTTCTTTAATGTTCCGAACGGAGCGCTTTTGGGTGTAATAGCCGGCATCTGTTCTCTGATTCCGCCAATTGGAGCGACCTTGGTCTCCGTCCCTGCGATTATTTTCCTTTTTTTCACAGGGCATACTACATCGGCAATAGGTCTTTTTGTCTGGGCGATAATTATACTGGCTGCGCTTGATAGCTATTTGAGACCACTCTTGGTCAGCAAAAAAATAAATGTCTCTCCGATTTTAATTCTCTTTTCGATATTGGGAGGCATTTCCCTCTTGGGACCTGTCGGCATTCTGCTCGGACCGCTGACCATCAGTCTGCTTTACGCTTTGATCGCAATCTATAAACATGACTTTAGATAATTATGGCTTTAAAATTTTTCAACACCTTAACACGGCAAAAAGAAAATTTCGTCCCCATCAAGAAAAGTGGAGTTTCATTTTATAGCTGTGGACCGACTGTCTATAACTATCCGCACATTGGAAATTACCGCGCGTATATTTTCGCTGACACTCTAAAAAGGGTTTTGCTCTACGAAGACTATAAAGTAAAACACATCATGAATTTAACGGATGTCGACGATAAAACGATTCGTGACTCGCGGAAAGAAAATAAAACCCTCAAAGAATTTACCGAATTTTACACAAAAGAATTTATAAAAGATATTAAATCTCTAAACATCATTAGTCCGAAAAAATTTACCAAAGCTACGGATTACATAGAGGAGATGGTAGATATTACAAAAAAACTTATGAAAAAAGGTTTGGCTTATAAAAGCGAAGACGGCTCGGTTTATTTTAATATCAAAAAATTTAAGGACTATGGCAAACTCTCCGGTCTCGTGCTCGGAACACAGAAAGAAAATGCCTCAGATAGAATCAAGTCCGACGAATACAGCAAAGACAACGCACAGGACTTCGCGCTTTGGAAAGCTTGGGATCCCAAAGATGGCGATGTTTTTTGGGAAACCGCTTTAGGCAAGGGCCGTCCGGGTTGGCACATCGAATGCTCGGCTATGTCTATGGCGACTCTGGGCGGGAAAATAGACATCCACACCGGCGGCGTGGACAATATTTTTCCGCATCATGAAAATGAGATAGCGCAGTCTGAAGGCGCGACTGGAAAGCAATTCGTGAAATACTGGATGCACAATGAGTGGGTGCTCGTGGACCAGAAAAAGATGTCCAAATCTGGCAAGAATTTTTACACTCTTAGAGACCTGCTGGATAAAGGTATAGACCCAATAGCCTACAGATTTTGGCTGCTCATGGCAAACTACCGCACCCGCGTAAACTTCGTCTGGGAAGCCCTAGAGGGCGCAGAAACAGCCCTAAAACGGCTTTATACCCTATATACAGAACTCGGCGCCGGCATCGGAAAGGTAAATAAAGAATACCAGCATAAATTCAAAAAATTCATAGAAGATGATTTGGATACCCCGCGGGCATTGACAGTCTTGTGGGATGTGCTGAAAGATGAAAATATTTCTAATGCCGACAAAAAAGCGACTGTCTTGGATTTTAATAAAGTGCTGGGGTTGGGTTTTGAAAAATTAAAAGAAGCAAAGAAAATTAGTCTTCCAAAAGAAATACAGAAGCTGGTAGAAGAACGCAATCAAGCGCGTCAAAGTAAAGATTTCCAAAAGTCCGACGAGCTTCGAGATAAAATAAATTCTTTAGGATATGAAGTCAAGGACACGACCGAAGGGCAAAAAATTTCAAAGACTTAAATTTTTTGGATAATTTGGAAATATCATCTTCATACGTATAGGGTGACGAATTTTTCTAAGCGCTCTATTTTCTATTATACGAGCCCTATCAATACTTGATTTTAATTCCCTAGCAACTTCTTGTAAAGTTTTACCTTCAAAAAACCGAAGCTCGATTACACGCTTCTCGTTTGGTGTTAATGTGTCAAGTACAACTTCAACATTCTTTCTTAACTCTGAATCGATATCGGTCGGTTTAATATACATTGTCTCGTCATTAAACGGTATATGTTCAACTGCTAGTTCATCTTGCGACTTTTGAAATTCATTGTCTTTTGATTTTTTTCCGAAATATTCTATCATTTAATTATGACATTTACTTTTTAATTTCCAGTTTTTTCTCTGCAAAACCAACTCGATTTTCAAGTTCTTTGTGTACGATTTTGGAAACTTTAGTTTCAGCATAATCATCTATTCTTTTATTTGTACCTTCAAGTCGATCTTTCACACTTTCAATTTCTTTTTTAATACCTTCAAGTTCAGCTTTGGTAGCTAAATTTTTTAAATCTTCCTTAGTAGCCATTTTTTCTTCAATTCTAGAAAAACTTCTATTTATTGATTTAAGAATATCTACTTTCGTTATTTTTTTATCTTTTTTGCCAGTCATATCTAAATGATATCAAATACTATTTTTTGCGCAAGTTTTCTAAGATTTAAAAATCTTCTTGCGGTATAAAATAAACACCATTAGGATGTTGGCAATAATAAAATAAACTCCGAAGGAGTAAATTGTAAAAGAGTGTTTTTTTATTATCAGGAGTCCAACTATATTAGATAAAACAGTCCATGAATAAGCTGCGACTGATTCAGACTCGGGAAATTGCCAAGCTTTTTTATATGTGGGAATAAAAGCTAATGCATCGCTTAAAATAGCAAAAATAATTGAGATAGCTAGATTGTGAGTAAGTATATAAAATATCAAGGCAAAAATGGAAAGAACTCCGCAATAAATATCAAAAGCAGTGATTTTCCAAAGAGCGTTTTTGGTTACAATAGCTGCAATTAGAATAATTAGGGAGCCAAAACCAGCCATAAAAATTGGCAGAACTGAAAGACCTGCGCCTGCTTTGAGCTGAAAAAATACCCCGATAAAAGGAGCTAAAACCCAGGGAATCCATGAAGCTAAATTGGGCTTCGTATGCCCCCCAAGTATGCTTTTAATGTATAAAATATGACCGAGGAGGTTTAAAGAGATAGCAAAGAAAATAATGTACTCGGGAATCATTTTATATCCCCTCTTTTTTGAGCTCTTCTATGAGTTCGCGAGACTTGCGAGAAATTTTTGAAGGCAGTTTGATGTTGAGTTTTATCAATAAATCACCACGCTTGCTTTTGGAAATTGGAACACCCTTGCCGCGAACTCTCAAAATTTCATTTATGCTCACGCCTTCCGGAATCGTGACTTTGATTTCACCATCGAGAGTACTAATCGGATATTCAGTGCCGAGAAGCGCGTCAGAGAGTTTTAAATTCAAATTCATCACAAGGTCGTGCCCGTCGCGCTTGAAGACCGCATGCGACACCACATTTATTTTTATGTAAAGGTCGCCGGTCGTGCCTTTGGAAACTGCTTCGCCATAGCCCGTCATGCGAATCATTTCTCCGTCTCGTATGCCAGCAGGAATGACGATTGAAACTTCTTCCTCGCGGCGAAGAACTCCTTTGCCGCGGCAGTTCTCGCAAAGCTCTCTTGGCACTTCGCCCGTGCCGAGACAAACTTCACAAACTTTGGTGCTGGCAATATTTCCGAAAATTGTTCTCTTAGATTCGCGAATCTTTCCCTGACCGTTGCAAGTTTTGCAAGTTTGCATTGGGGTTCCCGCTTTCGCGCCAGAACCGTGGCAAGTAACACAATTTGAAGTTTTAGTGATTAAAATTTTTCTGTTAATGCCAAAAATAGAATCTGAGAAAGAAATAGAAATCTCCGTAGAAATATCTCTGCCACGTCGCGCTTCTTTTCGGCTTCCCCCGCCGCCTCCGAAAAAATCACTGAAAATATCATTCAAATTCCCAAAATCAAATTCTGCTCCGCCATTTTGAAAACCAGAAAAATCCCAGCCCGAGGCTGGTCCGCCTTGGTCGGAGAATCCTCCGAAATCTGGAGCATCAGCAGACCCAAATTGGTCATATTTTGAACGCTTAGCCTCATCGGAAAGTACTTGATAAGCCTCATTTACTTGCTTGAATTTCGCCTCGTTGCCTTCTTTTTTATCAGGGTGATACTTGTGCGCCAGCTTATAAAAAGCCTTTTTGATTTCGTCTTTTGAAGCGTCTTTATTTATCCCCAATGTTTCGTAATAATCTTTAGACATAATTTATTTATATCATAGGCTCGGCTTCTTGTGAAGTCTTAGTCTCTTTGGCTTGTGGTTTTTCTTCGTTCTCTTCACTGGCATCTTCAGTTTCAGTAGATCCATTTTTTTCTTTTTCTTTTCTTTTTGCTCTGCCTTCAATAATTGCCTTTTCCTCCGCGCTTCGGATAATCGTCGCTTCTTCTTCGAGAATAAGTTTCTGCGCGTCGCCCTTCGGTATCGAATATTTTCGGTGTGAAGCGTCAATGATTTCTTGTCGATATGATGGATGGGTTGGCGGAAGCACTCGTAGAGTTTCAGCAGAAAAAGGATCATAGGACTCACCGTCGATGGTCATTTTTATATAAAATTCGGTCACCGCCAGGTTGATCATGTCTTTCACATCAAAGAGCGGCGCAAATTCCGGCTTTAATTTTACCGCGTCTTCGCCGCCGACGCGAAAAGTAATAATGCTACCGCAGTTACCGAGCACTGCCTGATGCACTTTGGTAATAATCTGCCCGACGTATTGATGCGCCATGGTCAGGTTGAGCCCGTACTTTCGCGCCTCGGAGAGAATATTTTCGAAAGTCTGAGTAACCACATTTTGAAACTCATCCACAAAAATATAAAAATCTTTGCGGTCTTTTTCCGGAATCGCCGCGCGCTCCATGCCAGCTTGCTTAATTTTCGTTAAAAATATAGAGCCGAGAAATGAAGAGTTTTCTTCGCCTAGACGCCCTTTGGAAAGGTTGATTAAAATAATCTTTTCATCATTCATCAACTGACTGATATCTATTTTATTTTGCTTCTGTCCGAAAATATTGCGCAAGAGCGGATCGGAAAGAAATTGCCCGAGTTTGTTCACCAAAGGAATGATGGCGTCGGTGTCGAATTTCTCCGACCAGTCGGCGAATTCGATAGCGAAGAATCGCTTCACCATGTCGTCGGTAATATATTCCACCACTTTCTGCCTGTAATTTCTGTCGGTCAACATCGAGATCATGCCGCGCATGGTCGCGTGCGGGTAGTCGAGCAATGCCAAGCAAGTAAAACGAAAAACGTGTTCCAAGCGGGGTGTCCAGTTTGCGCCGAATTGTTTTTGAAAAACTTCGATGAGGCCTTGCGTCAATTGAAATTTAAACAAAGGATCGACATTGGCCAATGGATTGAAAGATGCCGGAAAATCCAAATCAGTCGGATCAATAATACAGACATCTTCGATGCGTTCCTTGGGAATATAATCCAGCATTGCTTCGATCACATCACCGTGCGGATCAATCAAGCAAAGCCCGTGCTTGTAGGTAATATCTTGGCGAAGCATTAGCTCCAGAAGTTTGGTTTTGCCCACACCCGACTTTCCGATGATATACAGATGGCGTCTGCGGTCGACGCGCTTGATGCCGAAAATAAACTTTTTCTCTTCAAGAGAGGCGACATAATTCGTCCGCCCAATAAAAGAAACCTCTTCGGGTTTGACCTTGCCGAATACAGGCAGCTCTGGCGGCGGCGGTCCGTATTTGATTAATTGTACTCGATTCGGCTTGGGCATAATCCTTGAAAATTAGTATATAAAGTATATCATAAAAGCATGCGCTTAAATAGATTTATTGGAGAATATGATTTGTCAAAAAATGAGGTGGAAATTTTGGATCCCAAAATAATCAAGCAAATACGGGCTGTTTTGAGACTGAAAAAAGATGACATAATAATCCTTTCAGACGGCAAGGGAAATGATGCAAGGGTAACCCTTGTTAGTATTACTACAGATAAAATCATTGGCACAGTAATTAAGATGAATCAGCCCGCCTCCGCACAAGGCTCCGGCGTGGCGAAGCAAGTAAATTTATATTTAGCAATATTGAAAAAAGAAAATTTTGAACTAGCGGTGCAAAAAGCCGTCGAGTGCGGAGTTTCAAAAATTATACCTGTCATCACCGAACGCACGATAAAAACCGGACTGAATATTCCTCGCTTGGAAAAAATAATTTTGGAAGCAAGCGAGCAATGCGGGCAAAATATAGTGCCAAGCCTCTCCCATATTTTTGATTTTAAAGATGCATTGATAAACGCAGAAGGTGAAAAAATTATTTTTCACCTATCAGAAAAAGAATACGCGCCCGACAAAAATGCAAAATCCATAAGCATTTTTGTCGGACCGGAAGGAGGCTTTACACCAAATGAAATAAAATTAGCTGAAGATTCCGGTTTGACTTTCGCCTCTCTGGGCACACTCACCCTCCGCAGCGAAACCGCCGCGATTATTGGAACATATAGAGCAGTTCACAATATTTAGTATATTTTTAATAATAGCGTAATAACAGCGACCGCTTCTATTATGCTAGTTATAGTGTTATATAGTATATTTAGTAAACCTCCTGCTGGTAACACTTCTCGCAATATACTATCTCCGGACGGTCTGGTGAATATGAAGTTTTAATTTCTTTGCCGCACTTTTCGCATGTTCGCTCATAAATGGCTATTGGGTTTAATTGCTTTAGTCGAGCACGATCACGGCACAAAGGACACTGCTCTGGAATCACAATATTCATTCTGCGCAGAAAATCCAGCTCTTTTTGAATAATCTGATAATTTTTCCCACAAGCATCGCATTTTAAAATTTCTTTTATAATATCATCTTTTACATCCCTAATGTGCTCGGGAACTTTCATTGTGGCATTTTTGTATTCGGGCAAATCCGATTCGTACCAGTTTAAACCTGCTGCAGTCACCCCTTCTTTAGTCTTCGGAAACCATTCATCGGCTGTGGATTCATTGTAAGACCATGGCGAAAGTTCGGCGGGCAGCATTTCGCCATAACGATAAATTTTTCCGAGCTTGTCTTTATAAGGCATTTCTTCCATATGCTTTTTTATTTTTTCAACCAGCGAAAAATATTCTTTTTTTGTATACTGCTTATTTAAGATGCAATATTCGCCCTTGATTAAATTAGCACAACCAAACAAATTGCCGGAGTGATGGCAGCCAAAACAATACTCGGCATCGCGAATAAAATAATTCCATGCGCTGAATTTCACATTATGCGAATCCAGCCCGCACCAACAGCATTCATACATGAGTTCCGAATTATCCCCGAATAAAGTCCAGTCATAGGACGAAGATGCGGGTCCATTTTTCAAAAACTGGCAGTACCGCAAATCAAGCCCGTTATTAAGCATGTGTGAATCGCGCACATTTTTAGAATTGGAAATATAATCGCCTGAAACATTAGTATTTTTAATTCCATGAAATTGCTTTCGGGGCTGTGTCTTCATAAAGACTTCAGCTTGCGCTTGAACTTTTTTTATATTCTCTACCGTGCCAAAATCAAAATCTTTCAATTTTTTATGATATTCTTCTTTGCTGTATTGTTGGTTGAAAATACAATATTGCTTCATGCGTAAATTGATACAGCCGAGGCAATCAGAACAGCCGACCAAATCACGCGAGAAGGAGACGCTATGACACTCTGTGCAGTCTTGCGAAAAGAAAACCTGATAACATTTGTTTATATTGACAGATCCATAGCAAAGTTCCGAGTGGTTTAGAAAAGAACAATCAAAAGATTGCTTGACATCAACTATAGTATTCAAATACGCGCTGTCTTCTCCGGTAGTGATACGAAAACAAAGATAGCAATCTTTGCATTCTGAAGCAGCGTTGCAATAGCCACTTCGAACCATCGTCGAATATTCGGTAGCCAAAGAAGCCTGCGGAATTTCCATCATCAATTCTTTAAACTGTTCCAAAAAGGGTCTCGTCCAGTCAATATCTCTTCCATAGCTTTTTGGATCCCATTTGTCTCCCCACCATATATCCTGACGATATACTTTATATGGGGAATCTGGATGATACGTGCTGAATATAATATCCCCCGTGAAATCACATTTTCGTTTGTACAAAATTCTGTATCCCTGCCAATTCAATCTGCGAACCAGTCGACATTCTGGGCACCAAGAGGGCGGCGGAACTTTTATTTTTGCATAAAAATTAAAATCTTCCGAATCTATCGTGAAGTCTTTTTTGCAGTTTTGACAATTTCTTGTTTCGTTTTTCATAATTTTTATGACACACTTTCTGCCATGGCAGAGTTTGTGTCACTTTAGTACACCTCCTGTTGATAACACTTTTCGCAATAAACTATCTCAGGCCGCTCCGGAGCATAATTTGTAGTTATCTCTTTCTGACATTTTGCGCAATTGCGATTCCAGAATTTATATGGGCCGCGGCGGAGAATGCGGTCTTGGTGCCGGCAGTAAAAACATTTTCTAGGTATTGGAATATTCATTTTTCTATAAAACAAAAGCTCTTGATTTGTGATTTTGTAATTTCTATTACAGTCTATACAGCTCAAGATTTCACTCGTTAGAGAATCCGCCACATCTTTTATGTTATCCGGAATATTTTGTGCCTGCATTGTCTCTTTGCCTTCTGTTTTTTGTATATCGTCCTCCCAGCGAAAACCTTGCTTAATGGCTTCCTGCTTCGTGAGAGGCATATTGTCATGAGCAATGCTTTCATTATAAGCAAATGGCGCAAGCTCTGGCGGAATTATTAAGCCGTATAAATCAAGACTTTCCAATTCTTTTATAATTTTTATACGCAATCTTTCATACTCCGTTTTTTCGTATCTTTTATTCAAAATATAATACTGAGCATTTTTAATCGCGTCACAGCCGACACAATTCTTGCATTTTGCATTATAAAATCCATATAAAATATCAGTAGAATTTTCTGCGCCGTATGTGCCTATTATGTTACTGCAGTAGCCTCTCGCAACCGATTCAAGCAGACACTCTGAATTCGTGCCATAACCTATAGTGCCCACGGAATCTCTTGCCTCTTTTGAAGAAAACAAATAGCGGCAATCTTCAGCGCCAGTAACTTCAAAAGAATCTCGAACATTCTTGCACTCAAATAAATAATCTCCGGTGGAATTCACGGTCTTTATATTATTGTTCTCGCGCATGGGAAATCCAAGAGCAAATTTTTCAAATTCTTTTTTAAACTCTTGTATTTTTTCATAGGAACCCAAAATTTCACTTACTTTCTTCTTGTATTCCTCTGGCGGCACCGGCTGGTTTAAGAAATAGTGCGACTTGTTGTTCAAATTTACACAGCCAAAGCAGTTTATGAGCCCCCTACCATTTAAAATAAAAGATGAATCGACTGAACCGGTAATATTTTTGCCGAAAAGAATTCCAGCGGACTGTTGGACATTCACACATTCATAACATCGCTCAAAATTAGTGCCGAAATATATATCAGAGGAATCCTTTCCAAACCTGATGCCTCTTGAATACATCAAGTCTTCCGCCGGGCTGGTATTGAAAACCATATAACAATTCTTGCAGCCTCCCGCCATATTTGCGTATTCACTATTTAAATTCTGGCCGTCTGCGGCTGTGAGATAAAGAGTTATTTTAGGAACTTTTAATAGTAGCTCCTTAAATTGCTCTAGAAAAGTTCTATTTTCATCATAATCCATAGCATAATCTTTTGGTTCCCATTTTTCTGAATAGAAACAATCGTAACAATAAATAGTGTACGCGGATTTCGGATTATACATCGAAATAATTCCCTTACCGCAAAGCGCGCATTTACGGCCGGAATAAAGCGTCGTTTCATTGCGAAACATCGCGCGCATTTTGAAACGGCAGTCTGGGCAGACTTTTGGATTTGGCACCTTCATCTTTTCATAAAAACTCAAATCGTCTTTGTCTAAGATGAATTCTTGTCTACATTTTTTACATTCTTGATTCATTTGTTTTTTTACTTATATTTCTGCGATAGCAGAGTTATAAGTTTTAATATCTATGTACTAGTATGCTGATACTGATTCATAAATTTATAAGAAAAGGGTTCCGCGTATTTTTCTAAAATAGTTCGTTCATATATATCTAGTTTGTCATAACCAAGTATAAAATTTTTAATTACACTCCACTCTTCACGCCCGGCAGGTTTGATGTCTTTAAAAGATAATATCTTGTCGACAATACCAAGAGAGCGAATTTTAGCGTTACTAGCCGCCTCGATTTTGTTTGAATCCAAAAAAGAAAAAAGTCTGCCGATTTCAGGATATAAGTTTGCCATATAAAAAAGTGAGTTCTTTTCCATAAGTTATTTTAGGTCAACGAATTTATAAATAATTTCTGTGGCTTTTTTTATTATTTCCTCATTACTTATTCCGCGAGAACGATTACCAAAATTTGGTTTGATATTGACCATAGAATCAAATTCCAAGACCCCATTTGGATTTTCTTCAAAACGAATATTGAAACCCCAGACATCTTCAAATTTCGATCCAGAACTCGTAAGCATTTCTGAAGACTCAATGTGATAATCCCCACCTAAAGCGACTCGTCCAAGCTCAATATCCAAAGTGCCTTTTATCATTGTGCCGTACCAAACATCAGCCATTTTTTTGACTTCTTCTGTACTGATTTTGTGATCTAAAATTTTAATACCCATAACACAACTTTACTACAATTTCAGGTTATTTTCCATCTTTCTTTTCTTTGTTCATCCTGTAAAACACTGAGTCAGAATTATTCATTAATTTATCATAACTTCCCTCTTCTACCACTTGCCCTCTTTCCATGACCGAAATATTGTCAGTATATTTCAAAGTGCCCAAGCGGTGCGCGATAATCAGAAAAGTTTTGTCTTTGCCGTATTCACCCAAAAGTTTAGCCATTATTTTTCCTTCAGTCTCCGAATCAAGTGAAGATGTCGCCTCGTCTAAAATAATGATAGGCGCATTTTTGTAAATCGCGCGGGCGATGCCGAGGCGCTGGCGCTCCCCGCCGGAGAGCATATATCCTTTTTCCCCTATTAGTGAATCAAGTCCTTCCGGCAATTTATCAACGACAGCTTTGAGTTCAGAAATTTCTAGCGCCGTATTTAAAAGTTCACTATTTTCTTCACGCATCATGGTGACATTGTCCCGCAAAGACAGATTGAAAAGTTCTGTCTCCTGTAAAACAACTGTGATACGGCTCAGGGTTTCATTGTGTGAAATGGAATAATAATTCTTGCCACCAATTTTAAATTCCCCGGATTTAAGCGCGTACAATCCTAAAATAATTTTCGCCAGCGTGGATTTGCCTGAGCCGGAAAGCCCCGCAATGCCTGTTTTTGTATTTCTATTCAGCGTCAGACTGAAATCTTTGAGACCCATCTGACCTGAACCATAATCCATAACTGCATTTTTAATTTCAATTTTCTTCCAATCTTTTGGAAAAGGTTCATTGCCAGTTTTAATAAATTCCGTTTCTTTAAATAAGGGCATCATTTGCCCGATATCTGAACGAAAATCAATTAGATCTGCATGCAAATCACTAATGTCACCTAATGCTCCTTGTAATTTCATGAAATAATTATAAAACACCAGTACCATTCCAATAGTCATTGAGTGAGCAATTATCGCGAAACCAACCAAAAAAAGGAAGATGCCTAGAGTAATACCATTTAAAAATTGAAAAAAACGCCATTTCAAATTAGTAGTGGTTATTCTTTTTATGGCTATGTCACGCGAAAGTGTTTCTTTGTTGAAAACACGCCCCGCCATTGCGTTTTCTCCACCTAGAGCTTTGACAGAAAGCATATTAGAGGCACTCTCTATATATGTGCCGCTCGCTTTTTGATTTAAAGTATTGAATTCATTACTTAAAGCAAAAACTTTTTTACTAAAATTAAATTCTATATAAAGAAAAATTAATATATAAATAAAAATAAGAGCGATAAATTTAAAATCTGTAATTAAAAAAACTAGAGCAACCGCAACGATATTAGCAAAAATTCTTAGTAAATCTTTGGTAAGTAATTTTGAAAAACCTCTTATTCCGTCAGCACCAGTAAAAATGCGCTGAAGCTTATTTCCTGTATTTTCTTTATTGTGCCATTCAAGCGAAAATTCCGTTAGGCGTTCAAATCCCCATGTTCGAGCCCTCATCCTATTATTTTGACCAATAATATTTAAGGCAACTTTACTCTTTAAGCGAATAAGTGAAGCTACTATGTATGTAACACTAATAAAAATAACATAAAAATAAAAAATCGAAAGAGACTGACCTGCATGATACAAAGAGAAGAAATCGATAATTTTCCCCATGAGATATGTGGGAACAAGATCATAAAAGTAAATCCCTAAGAGAATTAAGAAAAAGAAGGAAAATTTTAATTTATCTTCCTCTAAAAAATACCAGACGGACTTTGCCACATCCAGCAATGAGAAGTTTTTTGTTTTAGTTTCTTTATTCATTATAGTATTCTCCTCACCCCTTGCTTTCCCCTCTCCATTCCTTAATGGAGAGGGGTTGGGGAGAGGTCACTCCAAAATTTTTCGTAACACATCTTCCGGCACTTCTTTGGGCTTTTTGGGAATGGGAATTGCTTCTTCTTTTGCCTTTTCTATTTTCTCGGAAATCAACTCTTTTAATTTATTCATATCTTCCGAACTGGCAGCGCGGTCTTTAGAAATTGTCGGTTCTTTGATTTTATTTTTCAGAGCATCGAGAGAAATTGCTGCTGGCACAGGCTTTTCCGCCTCTGCTTTAAGCGTTTCATTTAAAATTTCCCTTAAGGCAGCATTATCTTTAGGTTTTTTAGGGATACTGGCTGACTTGGCGGCTAAACCGCCAAGTACACTTGGCGGTTTAGCCGCCTTGATTGGAGTAAAGACTTTTTTAATTGCCCCCAATATACCCGGCTTATTTAAATGGATAGCGGACTTATTCAGATGCGGATCAATCCTCTCTGGATGCCTGTTTTCTTCCTCAACATGACCCCTATCTTTTTTCTCAAACTCTATACCCAAGTCAGCCAATGGTTTGAAAAAAGTTGTTTCATCGTGTTTAATTTGATTTTCCGAATTCTTCTCCACCTTCACTTCGCCAGACTTTATTTTCGCGATGCACTCTTTGCAGTACACCGGGCGCCCCGGATCCGGTTTGAAAGGAACCGTTGTTTCTTTTTTGCAAAGCGAACATACCGCAGGGAATTTTTCCAGAGCTCCGCTTCCGGTACTGCTGTCATCACCCAGCGACATTCCGCTCCAGTCATTTATTTCCCTCTCCACCACTTCTCTCGGTCTGCAATACAGCGCGCGCGAAGAGCGAATTACTTCTTCTTCAACTTTTTTGTCGCCGGACTTTACCAGCTGCGGCAAAGTTTTTGCGGAAAAAGGTCGAGAGGTCACACCGTCGATCATTAATTTTATATAAATCTTATAGTTTGGCAGGTTTAATATGTCGAGCGGAACAAATTCCGGTTCAAATTCACTTTCCAAAAATTCCGCATCATCGGCACCAACTCTGAAAACTATCGTCGTGCCCACGTTTCCGAAAACAGCGTCGCGCACGGCCGAACTTTTGTCCACCACCAATTGAGCGGTGTATTGATGAGCCACTGTCAAGTTCAATCTATATTTTCGCGCTTCAGACAAAATGCCGGCAAAAGCGTCTGTCACGAAGTTTTGGAATTCGTCGACAAAAAGATAAAAGTCTTTGCGGGATTCTTCCGGAATGCGCACCCGCTCCATGGCGGCAAGCTGAATTTTGGTGATAATCATTCCACCGAGCAACCCTGAATTATCTTCACCGATACGCCCCTTAGAAACATTCACCAAGAAAATCTTGCCGTCATTCATCATGTCAAAAATATTTATCGTACTCTTGGACTGTCCGACGACATTTCGGATAATTGAAGTCGAAAGAAACTGTCCGACTTTGTTTTGAATTGGCGCGATGGCTTCGTTTCGGAATTTATCCTGCCAAGCTTCGTATTCGTGCACCCAGAAAGCTTTGATGACTGGATCTTTCAAATTGGAAATTATTTTTTGGCGATAATCTTTGTCCACAAGCATACGCGGGATGCCGAGCAGGGTCGTCCCCGGAGTATCGAGCAATGCCAAAATCGCATTGTTTAAAATATATTCCATGCGAGCGCTCCAAGCATTCGCCCAAATTTTCGTAAAAATGCCCATCAACCCCGACGCTACCAAATGTTTGTACTGCGGGTCAATTAATTCGAGAACATTAAAGCCGATATGATGGTCAGCATCCGCTGGATTAAAATAGATGACATCTTTGATGCGCTCCGGCGGAATAGCCGAGAGAACCGCTTCGACATTTTCCCCGTGCGGATCCACCATGCAGACTCCGTCGCCATTTCTAATATTCTGAATAATCATGTTGAACATCAGCACGGATTTACCGGTACCGGATTTTCCGAGCATGTAAACATGCTGGCGCCTGTCCTTGCGCTTTATGCCAAAAAGCTGATTTTTGTCCCGATATGTGGTGATTCCGATATATGTCAGGTCTTTATTTATAGGTATTTCTGGTAATTCCATACCACACTATTTTACAATAAAATAGGTCGTTTCGCTATTGTTTGGGTGGATTTAATTCCTCCAGTTCCTTGAGGGGTATGTTTTTTATTCTTACTTTTTCACTCCCTATCTCTTTTTGAACAACAGCAACTATTCCATCATTAATAAACGCGGTAATTTTAAAACCATCCTCTATTTTCCCGCCAGATTTTGGAGACCTTAGGACTTTGACATATCTTCCAACTTGCAAGGGATCAACGAGCCGCGCTTTAAAAAGTTCTGGCGATGGCTTAGATTCTTCCATTAAATTTGACATAAATTTGTTTTCTAAAAAAAATAATTAATAATCTGAAGGTACTATATGTTCAACACCGAGGGTTGAACAATTTTATTTCTTTGGGGCTTCGCCTTCAGGCTTGTCGCCTTCTTTGAATTCCGCATCTTTTACTTCCGGAGCTTGCTCTTCCGGCGGTCTTGGAGACTGCGGAGTCGCTCCGGCTTTCGCCATCGCTTCGCCTATTTTAGACATTTCGGCAGAAAGTTCTTCGGTCGCTTTTTTAATAGCTTCCGCGTCCGTGCCGTCTTTCACGCCCCGGAGCGCCGTGATTTTCGCATTCACGCTGTCTTTCAGCCCCGCATCAATTTTTGACTCGTTATCTTTCACCGCTTTTTCTGCAGTATAGATAATCATCTCCGCCGTATTTTTCATATCAATAACCTCTTTTTTCTTTTTGTCTTCCGTCGCGTGAAGCTCCGCGTCTTGCTGCATTTTTTTGATGTCCTCGTCTTTGAGTCCGGAGCTTGCTTCAATTTTTATCGATTGAGATTTACCCGAAGCTTTATCCTTCGCGGCAACATTCAAAATTCCGTTTGCGTCTACATCAAAAGAAACTTCAATCTGCGGCATGCCGCGAGGAGCTGGTGGAACGCCGTCTAAAATAAATCGTCCGAGGGAACGGTTATTGGAAGCCATTGGACGCTCGCCTTGCACGATATGAATTTCCACCGAAGTCTGATTGTCCGCCGCAGTCGAAAATACTTGAGACTTGTTGGAAGGAATCGTCGTGTTTCTTTCAATCAATTTTGTTGCGACGCCTCCCAAAGTTTCAATACCCAAAGATAACGGGATAACGTCGAGCAAGAGCACATCCCGTACATCGCCGGCAAGCACGCCCGCTTGCACAGCGGCGCCGAGGGCAACCACTTCGTCCGGATTGATAGACATATTCGGCTCTTTGCCGAAAAGTTCTTTGACCGCCTGCACAATCCTCGGCATTCTGGTCTGTCCGCCCACCATGATGATTTCATTTATTTCATTCATTTTGAAAGGGGAAGCCGCGAGCGCTCTTTTCGTGATTTCAATCGAACGATTAATCAGCTCTTTAGTTAGAGATTCAAGAGTCGCGCGGGACATTTTCATCAAAAGATGTTTTGGACCAGTCGCGTCAGAAGTAATGAAAGGAATATTTATTTCTGCTTCCATTGTTGTCGAAAGTTCGTGCTTGGCTTTTTCTGCCGCCTCGCGGAGCCTCTGGTGCGCGAGTGGATCGCGGGTCACATCAATTCCGGACTCTTTTTTATATTGGTCGGCAATCCAGCGGACGATGATGCGGTCAATGTCGCCTCCGCCCAAGTGGCTGTCTCCATCTATCGACTTCACTTCAATCACATCGCTTCCGATTTCTAGCACGGATACATCGAAAGTTCCGCCACCGAAGTCGTAAACCACGATTTTTTCATTTTTCTTTTTATCAAAACCGTAAGCAAGCGCCGCCGCGGTAGGTTCGTTGATGATGCGTTTGACATCCAGCCCGGCGATGGCACCGGCATCTTTGGTCGCCTTTCTTTGCGCGTCATTAAAGTATGCCGGTACAGTGATAACAGCTTCCGTAATTTTTTCTCCGAGCTTTGCTTCCACATCTGTTTTTATTTTCTGCAAAATCATCGCGGAAATTTCTTCCGGTCGGTAAAATTTATCCAGCATTTTCACTTTCACCCCGCCGCCATCCCCCTGCTCAACCTTGAATGCCGCTGTCGCGCGATCTTTCTGCACTTCCGGATCATCAAAACGATGTCCCATGAAGCGCTTGATTTCCGCGATCGTATTTTCCGGATTAGTAATCGCTTGTCTACGCGCTAAAAGCCCGACGATGCGGTCGCCATTTTTTGCAGTCGCCACCACCGAAGGCGTCGTGCGATTGCCTTCGATATTTTCAATAATTTTCGGCGCTCCTCCTTCGATAATCGCTACTGCCGAATTCGTCGTACCCAAATCTATACCTATAATTTTTGCCATATATTTATTGGTTAAATTAATAATTTACTTACATTTCGTGACCACTAAAAACTTGTATAATTAGAGTATATATGATAGCCTATAAACATGTCAAGTAAAAAAGACCCGTCCGAACGGCTTCCAGGCCGGGCGGGCTATTCTAATAAAATTTTGAGAATTTTGGGAGGGAAAAATGCTGTTTCTTTGCCGGAATTGAAAGAACAAATCACCACCCCCAGCCCCCTCCTCAACAAAGAGGGGAGCAAAAATTCTTATGCCATAACCCGTTCACTAAAAGGCCTAAAAGAAGCTGGACTTATAGAGCAAATTTCATCTCCACAAAATGAATATGCGCGTCTGACCAAAGAAGGCAAAAAGAAAATGCACAGTTTAAAATTAGACAGCGACACGACCTTGGTGAATACTTCGTGGGACGGATATTGGAGAATTATTTTGCTCGATTTGCCGGAAAATAGAAAGAGCGAAAGAGAGAGCCTGCGCTACCTCCTCAAAAAAGCCGGCTTCGTCTGCCTCAAAAATTCCGCTTGGATTTCCCCATTCCCTTTCGAACATTTATTCACCAATATAAAAAAAGATTTAGGTCTCACCAGTGAGATGATGATAATCGTCACCGAATTTGTGGACGAAGAAACCAAAAAGTTTTTATTTGAGACTTTTGGTAGATAGTACCCCTACCCAGCCTCCCCCTACATAGGGGGAGGTGCCAAAGGCGGAGGGGGTATTAATAAACCTCCTGTTGATAACACTTTTCGCAATAAACTTTTCCAGTAAATTCCGGCGGGCCCGCCCGTACCGAACTGCTGTCGGCACGTTCGGGCGGGTAGCAAGTCTCAAATTCTATCGGGCAAGCGCCATCGTGATGCAAATGCTTTTTATCGCATGCGCACTTTCTGTGCCAGAGTTCCCTCTTGGGTCGCAGATTGAATCTCCTTTTATAACGGCAAACTGGGCATTTTCTGGGAAACGGGATACTTTCTTTTCTGTAAAACGACAGCTCATTGCGAGTGACATTATAATTTTTGGAGCAGTCTATGCAGACAAATATTTCATTCAGGTAGTTCTCCGGTACATCTTCTATTTTGTCCGGAATGGAAGCGCTCGAAACAGTTTCCTTGCCGAAAGTTCCCGTAATATTATCTTCCCAATGCCAACCTTTCGCCAACACTTCTTCCTTGGTCATAGGCATATATAAATTCCCTTGAGTCTCGTTGTAATAAACCGGCGCAATTTGGGGCGGGAAAAATTCGCCATACTCCCCTGTTTTTTTCATGTGCTCGATAATTTTTTCTTTCAAAGTTTCATAGTCAACCTTTGAGTATTTTTTATTTAAAATCATATACTCACCTTTTTTCACCGAGACACAGCCGAAAAGATTTTGGCTATTTTGACATGTATCAGAATATTGTACATTCATGTTGTCGTAACAAAGATGACAAAACTGGCAGTTTGAAACCCTCGTACAGCCTTGGAGTTCATAGCAGAGCTCCATGTTGTATCCGGCGTGATAGACATCCATAGAATTTTTGATTTCAATCCCTCCGTAAATATATTTGCAGTCTTCACATTTGCTGGTTTCGAAAGATTGAGTGATATTTTTGGAGTCATAAATGAGAGACCCGACAGAATTCACATTTCTCTCACTCACCACATAGCGATGAATAGCTTCTTGTTTTATCAAATCATTAAATTCTTTTTCTAAGCCTTGGCGAACTGCGAAAGAAGACATTTCGTATTCTTTCATTTTCTGCAAATACTCTTCGCGGGTATATTGTTTATTTCTGAAAACATAACTTTTACTGCGTAAATTTGTCGACATAAAACACTCATTGCAACCATGGCAATCGTAGCAATAAAAACAATTTGAAGAATCCTTCAAAAAAATGCTGTACTGAGATTGATAAGATGTTCTGGAGTCGCTGACTTCGTAGAGTCGTTCGCCTTTTTCGGCAATCATGTTGCAATCCATACAATCTCGGGACTTCATAACCCAAGTGCCATACATGACATTTTCATCGAAAAAAGAAGAGAAAGACATGTAAACATTTTTATTGTCTCCGGAATGATTCGTGTATTCTGAATTTACGCTATTTTTATTGAGCAGAGCCATGCGAGGCACTTCATGCTGAAGCTCGGCAAACTGCTCGAAAAATGGCCGAGAGAAATCAAAGTCCCGTCCATAAGAAGCAAAATCCCAGCCATCGCCCCACCAGCATTCGTGGCAGTAAACTTTGTATGGCTTGTTTGGAGAATAAATAGTCACTGTGGACTTTCCGCAAAGATCGCAATTTCGCCGGTATAAAGTGCGTTCATTTCGCCAAGCGTATCTCCTGTGTTGCCGGCACTTAAAACACCACGTCGGCGGTGGGACTTTTATTTTCTCATAAAAATTAAAATCTTCAGCTTCGATGGTGAAGTCTTGATTACAATTCTGACAATTTTTGGTTTCGTTTTTCATAAAAATTTTATGACACACTTTCTGCCATGGCAGAGTTTGTATCACTTTAGTAAACTTCCTTCTGATAACACTTTTCACAGTATACTATTTCCGGGCGGTCAGGAGAATATGTAGTCTCGAATTCGTTTGGGCAGCCTTCTTTCATACACTTTCTATGCCACAGCACCGGAAGATTGTGCTGTTTTACCTTTTGATAATGGCGGCAATTCGGGCACAGCCTCGGCAAAGCTAAAGATAATCTCTTATACAATTTTAGTTCTTCAGGAAGAATACGGAAAGCAGTAATACAATTTTCATTACAATTTTTATCCGCATGCTGGCAAGAAATAACTTCGTTTAAAATAGACTCATCTGTATCTCTGATATTATCCGGCAAATCTTCGGCTTGGATGGTGGATTTATAATTTTTATCTTCTGATTCTTTCCATTTTAAATTTTTATCTGCACATTCGCCCTGAGACAATGGGTAAACTTCTTGAGCAATAGTTTCATTGTAACAAAATGGTGAAAGCTCGATTGGAAAAAATTCCCCATATTTGTAAACGATTCCCCTGTCATCTTTATAGGGCATAGTATTCATATGCTCGATAATTTTTGGGACTAGTTTTTCATATTCATCTTTTATATATTGTTTGTTGAAAATGCAATATTTCTTGTTATTTAAGCCAATACAGCCGAATAAATTGGAAGAATTTTTACAATTTATAGAATAAGAAATATTGTGCGAATTTAGTATTATCCAAGAACAAACTACACTAGTCGCCGGATAAATCGAAGCCGACTCATAGCACAGCTCGCTTTTCAAGCCAATATGATCACAGCTATAAGAATCTTTTACGCCGTCCGCAATCAAATAAATATACCTGCAATATTCTGCTCCGCCAAAAACATCAAAGCAATAAAAACAATTTTTTGAATTAAAAATATTGTCTCCAGTGCAATTAAAAGTTTTGGTGAATTTATACGGACGGAAAATAGAATTTTTATAGACCTCCTTATATTTTTCTTTTATGCGCTCTAGGTTGGCATAACTGCCAAAATCAAGCTCGGATATTTTTTTGTTATAATCTTCTTTACTGCAAGCTTCGTTGAATATATAATTGTTTTTATTTCGCAAATTCACACAGCCTAGACAATCATTACAGCCAGTTAGATTGAAACTAAAATCGACATTAACGCAAGATTTTATATATCTGGAATAAATAGAATTAAAATTACCTTCCGAGTCTACAAGATCAGCGCAAACTTCACTTTTATTTACCCAATACAATTCTGTGGAATCTTTACAGCGGAAACTAAAGGTAGAATACAGGCAGTTTTCGTTGAAATCCCCGCCGAGGACCATGTAGCAATTTTTATTATCGGTGGCAAAGTTAGCATATTCGGTGTTAACCGCGTTCCAATTATTGAGCGATGGAAACGGAACTTTTTTTATAAAATCCTTCATTTGGCTGAAGAAACTTTCGGAAAAATCGTATTCGAAGCCATAATCCATAGGATCCCAAGCGTCCGAAAACCAATAGTGCTGTTCGTACACATTCATTTCCTTATCCGGAGAAAAAATAGAAATTATATCTTTGCCGGTTTTTGAGTCTTTGCTCTTATATAAATTCCGCTCATTGCGAAAGGCGAGTCTCCTCTGTAATCTGCAGTGATGGCAGAATGTCGGCGGCGGGACTTTGAGTTTTTCATAAAAATTAAAATCTTCAGCTTCTAGTATGAAGTCTTGTTTACAATTCGCACAATTTTTAGTTTGCTGGTTCTTTAAATTCATACACATTCACCCGAGCTGGGCGCAAGATGCGCTCGCCTAGTTTGTAGCCTTTTTGAATGACATTGGCGACTTTGTGGTCTTGGTCTTTTTTATCGGTCGGAATCATTTCAATCGGCTGATGAATATTTGGGTCAAAAGTTTCTCCTACTTCGCCCACAGACTTGACTCCGTATTCTTCAAAAACTGTGTTCATCTGCCCGTAAATGTATTCCACTCCGCGACGCCAATTTTCATCTACTTTTTCCCAAGCCTCTTTGTTGGCGAAAGCCATATTGAAACTGTCTATCACCCCCAAAAATCGAGTCAGTATCCGCTCGCGCATGGCTTCCGAAACCATAGCCTTCCTATCTTCCTCATTTTTTTTGTAATTAGCAAAATCCGCTCGCTCCTTCTGCCAACCAGTCAAATATTCTTCTTTCTCCTTCTTGGCTACCTTCAAATCCTCCCGCAATTTTTTTAGAGTTTTCTTCAGATCCTCTTCGCCATCTTCGTTGAATTCGTATTCTAAAACCTCAGAATCCTGATCTTTCTTTGCCTCGCCAGAGCTTTCAGCGTCAGCGGGTTTGATTTCTTCATCAGACATAATCACATATTACCATAAAAAAATCCCTCTTGGAAGAGGGATTTTTTGTTAAAATAACTAGCGTTTTGACCATTGAGGAGCCTTTCGAGCCTTTTTGAGTCCGAATTTGCGTCTTTCTTTTGCTCTTGGGTCGCGTTTTAGGAATCCTAGAGTTTTTAATCCGCCGCGTAATTCTGCATCGGAGAGAACGAGAGCTCTTGAGAGTCCGTGACGAATTGCTTCCGCTTGGCTGTGCACTCCGCCACCCATGACGTGGACTTCCACGCTCCACCTTTTGGTATTACCTGTTGGCAAACCCTTCACCATCGGGTCTAAAATTAGCCGGCGTTCACCTTCTGTTTTAAAATAGTCCTTGGCGTCTTTGCCGTTGACGACAAAATTCGCTTTGCTAGCCTCTCTGATGCGCACTCTAGCAGTCGAAGTTTTTCGTCTTCCCACAGCTTCAATATATTTTTCTTTTGTTGTATTTTTTTCCATTTTTGTTTTACCCCCTCCTCTCCTCCCCCTACATAGGGGGAGGCTGGGTAGGGGTACTAATCTTCTATTTTTAAATTTTTCATCATTTGTCGGCGCAATTTATTATCAGGCAGCATCTGCTCGGTGGCGAGCTTCAGCAATTCTTTCAAGCCCATCTTCTCGGCTGTTTCCGTGCCTTTGATAACACGCAATCCGCCCGGAATACCTGAATATCGAGTGTGGTAAATTGATTCGAGCTTTTTAGGAGTGATGCGAATCTTGGAAGTATTGGTAACTTTTACAGGAAAACCGGAGTATTGATTGCGCTCAAAAGTAGCCTTGGTCTTGCCCATCAAAGACATTGCCACCTCTGACGCCACTCTGCCTAGAGTTCGTCCGTTTGCGTCTATAGTTTTTATTTCTTTTTTTGTTTCTGTTTTCATTATTATTTTGATACTAAATCATTCCCAAAGATAACACAAGAATTACACAAATTCTATAATAGCCACCCTTGCTCCGTCGGATTTTCGGGCACCGAGCTTTAAGACTCTGGTATATCCTCCTTTTCTGTCAGCATATTTAGGCGCAATCACATCAAAAAGCTTTTTGACTTCTGGGCGTCGGTTCATAAGTTTAGAAATAATCAGTCGGCGAGTCGCCATATCCCCTTTTTTTGCGCCGGTTACTAACTTTTCAATAAAAGGACGCAATTCTTTTGCTTTAGGCTCGGTCGTTTTTATTTTTCCACGCGCTATCAAATTGAGCGCCAAAGAATTTATCAAGGCCTTCCTCACTTTTCGCACTCTGCCGAATTTTCTTTTGTTGTTGCCGTGTCGCATATAATATTTAGTCTTTTAAATTCAAACCGAACTTGCCAAGCACTTTTTTAATTTCAGAAATTCCTTTCTCGCCGATGCCTTCGACTTCAAGTAAATCTTCTCTTTTCTTTCGGGCAAGCCCGCCTAATGTGCGAATATTCGCGCCAGTCAAAGCGTTCAGTGTCCTAGTAGAGAGATCTAGGCTGTCCGTTCTAGTTTTTAGAATATCAGCAAAATCTGCTCCCCCGCCTGCATCGGGCTGCGTTGCATTGCGGGCAGGTTTTTTCTCTTCACCGCTCACATTTTCATTTTTATCCTCCTTTTCAACTTTCACCTCTTCCGGTTCTTTGAAATCAACGATGGCCTTGAGCTGGTAAATCATAATTTCAATCGAGCGCGCAAGCGCTTCACGAGCCGAAAACGTGCCATCTGTTTCAATCGAAATTCTTAAACGATTGTGATTGGTTTTATCACCAACACGCATATTTTCAACTTCATAAGAAACCTTGCGGATGGGAGTAAATATCGCGTCGACAGCGATTGTCCCGACATCAACTTTTTCTTTTTGGAAAGCTTCCTTGGAAATAAATCCAAGACCTTTTTCAATTCTCATTTCAATATTTAAATTCACTTTGCCGGTGACTTCTACAATATGCAGCTCTGGATTTAAAATTTCCACCTGTCCGCCGGTTTTTATATTCTCTGCGGTAACTTCTTTTGGACCTTTGATAGAAAGTGTGACTGTCTGAGGTTCATCGGAAATCATCTTAAAACGAACCTTTTTTAAATTTAGAATCATTACGATGACGTCTTCTTTGATTCCATCAAGTGTTTGAAACTCGTGGCTGACACCATCAATTTTAATCGAAGTGAGGCTAGCGCCTGGGAGACTTGAGAGAATAATTCTTCGCAGACTATTTCCGAGAGTATGTCCATACCCCGGATAGAGACCGTCTATTTCAAATACTCCCTTATTTCCCTCCTCCATAACGACTCTGGGCTTGCTAGGCATAACTATTTTATATTCAGGCATAATATATTTTTTTATACTAATAATAAAATTATTAAAATTTAACGCAAATTATCTACTGTAAAATTCAAGCACGGCATTAAGGTCAATAAAACTCTCGGTGTTTTTTGGTTTATTTAAAATTTTTCCTTCCATACTGCCTATGTCGAAACTCACCCAGACCGGAGGATTGTATTCTTTTAACTTCTCGGCGATATTATTGAAAATTTTCTTTCCTTTTGAACCTTCGCGGATTTTTATAATGTCTCCGGACTTTAATTCATAGGAAGGAATGGTGACTCGCTTGCCATTGACGGTAAAATGTCCGTGGGAAACCATCTGACGGCAAGCTCGGCGGCTCGCGCCCAGACCCATTCTGTAAATTACATTATCCAGACGAGATTCGAGTCCTTCATAGAGCCCCTCGGCGCCGTTGGTGCTCTTCCTGAGAGAGGCTTTGACATAATTTGAGAGTTGTCGTTCAGATATGCCGTAGGAAAATCTTATTTTTTGTTTTTCGATGAGCTGCGCTCCATACTCAGTCGGAGCCTTTGGGCGTCGCGCGCCGGCGAGAGCCATCTTACCGGTCGTCGCGGAAAACTTGGCAGTCTGACATTTGTCATAAACGCCGGGACCCAGTCTTCTACAAATTTTAAATTTTGGTTTAGTTATCATAATTTTAAATGTTTAAAGTTTTAAACTCGTCTAGGTTTTTTAGCCTTTGGTCCATTGTGCGGCACGGGTGTCGCGTCGGCAACCGAAGTGATTTCAATCCCATGAGCCATAAAAGCTCTGATTGCGGGCTCGCGACCGGAGCCAACCCCGAGAACCACCACATCCGCGTCTTTGACTCCCAGCATCGCTGCCTTGCTCCCAATCACATCGCCTACCTTAGACGCGGCAAAAGGAGTTCCCTTTTTTGCTCCCTTGAATCCAAGACTGCCCGCGCTTGACCAAAATAAAGTATTACCCCCTTTGTCCGCAAAAAGCACTTTGGTGTTATTAAAAGTTGCATCAACCGAAAGAATGCCAGAAATTACTTTTTTCTTGGGTGTTTTCGGAGCTTCTTTCTTCTGAACTTCTTCTCCTTCGGGCTTTGCTTTTACCTGCCCGACTTGGTCATTCAGGCGGGCTTCTTCAATTTTTGCTTGGGCTTTTGTCATTTTTATGTCTTGGTTTCTTTTCTCTTGCCGGACGCCATGGTCTTACGGACATTGCCTCGAACTGTTCGAGAATTTGTTTTTGTTCTCTGTCCGCGAACAGGCAAACGCTTTATGTGCCGTATCCCTCTATAACTTTTAATATCTTTTATTCTTTTAATGTTGGCAGCTATTTCTCTTTTCAAATTTCCTTCTATCGGGATACTTTCGACAACAACGCGAATTTTATTTTCCTCATCTAAAGTTAGATCTTTAGCTTTTTTGCCTCGGTCAATACCAACTTGATCCAAAATTTTGCGAGCTTTTGGAATGCCGATACCGTAGAAACAAGTAAGTCCGATTTCAAGTCTTTTTTCATTTGGCACTGTTATACCTAGAATTCTCATATAAAATTATTGTTTTTGCTTGTGCTTCGGATTAGAGCAAGTTATTCTTAAATGCCTCTGGCGTCGAACCATTTTACAATTATCACAAATTTTTTTTACGGCTGACCTAATTTTCATATTGATTATATAACGCGAAAACAAAAAACAAGGAAAAAACCCTTATTTTTTAACTTATTATATTTTTAAAATCGCAATAAAGCTGTACGTAACATAATACACTATTCTCGTAAAAATTACAAGCTATTATAACCTTTTAACAATCCTTCCCTTTCCACCATAGGGATCGAGCACAACTTCGACTGAATCTCCAATTAAAACTTTAATTCTGTGCATACGCATTTTCCCTCCCAAATATGCCAAAATTTCCTCCTCGCCTTCTGTGTTTTCTAGTCTTTTGTCTTCGATTTTCACTCTAAATAGAGTGCTAGGCAGAGCTTCCGTGACAACTCCTTTTGCCGTCAACAATTTTTCATTTTTTAGGTCACTCATGTATATGTTTGCAATTGTAATGGAATTAAATAAGAATGTCAAGTAGAAAATTTAATTACTTTGGATAATTTACAATCACTTTTATGTCTTTGGATTTATCGGGTAAAGTCATTTTCCAAAAAGGACTGATGGCTAAGTCGGCAGAATCAATATTTGGATATTGCAATAATATTTGGCTAAAATCTTTTTTGGATTTACCTAAGAGGTCAGTCTTAAACTTATTTTCATCCACCTTCCAAACAATTTTTGCATTACCTTTTAGACTAAAATTTATATTTTTTACATTTCCAAACGAGATAGTGTCTTTATCCGCAAGAGAAAAAGCCAAATCCTGAATATTTGATACATAAACAGGAGCGCCATCGTAGTTTTTAATGCTATCTTGCGCAATTTTTTTGGCCAGTTTATTTTCATCAAAGAGAATTCCATATAATGTGCCTTTCTCTTTCATGGAGGCCGTCTTGTTCCCCGAAGAAACCAACTGAGTGGAGTTATCATCGATATTGAGAAAAACCGCATCTTTAAACAAGACAAATCCGCTAGGAATCTGGTTTGTGGCTTTTTTGAAAAGTTTCGTTTGTAGGGTCGTCTTCAATTCACTTAAAACACTAGCCTTTTGTTCGTCAGAAATAGAAGGAGATTTGCCTTTAAATCCGCCAATGATTGGACCTTTAGACCTCGCGTAAAATTTAGAATATTTAGATGTTCCCTTAAAGCCGAAAATTGTAAAATCAAGCGGAATGCTATTATATTCTTCACCCGCCTCCGCTCCGTAAATACCCACCTCTACAGACCCTGGTATACTGCCTTTCATTCCCGGCACAACTAAAGCCTTTTTTGTTTTATAAATTTTGCCATTGGAACCTTCCAGCCTTGTGTCGATAGAAAGCAGTTGAGACGCAGAACCAAAAGCATTATAAATCAAAACTACGCCTTGTGCTTTCTCCGTTACATCTTTTTCTTCGGCTGTTTGCACAGTTTTATCTTCTTCGCCAGAAATAACTATAAGATCAAATGGGACAGCCTCTCCGCTTCCATCTTTAACGGCAGATAAATTTTCATTTAGAACTACTTCATTTATTTTCGGATTAACTGTCACCACCACTTTTAAAAAGAAATACGAGAGAGCAAAAAGAAAAAATATCACAGCTATGATTGCTACCCCCCAAAGCGCGTACCTTGTCCTATGTGATTCTTTTTTTGGTCTCATTCTCTCTAGCCTCTCTGGTGGAATATCTTTCTTGCGTATTTCTATCTCACGCACAAGAGGAGGGGGTGAAAAATGTTTTACTTTTACTATATCTTGTAACAAATTTTTAGGCATAATGTTATATTTTATCCGCACATGCCGGATGAATCAAAAACCGATTAATGTAAATAGAATCCATGATTAGAAAAGTGTCGCGCTCAACATCCGCCTCGAACTGTACTAGATCATAGAAAACTTCTGCGCCCAAAAAGGTGACTTCGAATTTGGAATCGGTTAAAGTATATTGATTAAATTGTTCAGTTTTGATTGTTTCCGAAAAGAAAGTAGCCATTTCTTTGTCTACAGTCAGATAGATAGTCGAAGGAACAGAAATATCATTAGAGAGATTAGACAAAGATTCTTGAAACTTATGAAGCCATTCTATTTTTAATTTATTTATGACCGTACCAAGCGCCTTCCCAATAGGCTCGGATGCATGACCGTCTTTAAAAAGAGAAATGTAAGATTCTGCTTCACTAAGCGAACAAGGAAAAGCGGAAGCAACCCCGCGTATTATGAAATTTAAACCGAAAGGAAAAGAAATTGATTCACGCAGAATATTTTTCTTGATAATTAAAATATCCGTCACTTCTCCGCCGATATTGATCAAAAGGAAATTATCACTGTGGGTATAGATGTCGCGAACCACAGCAAAAGAACATAGCGCCAAAGAAGAAAACTTTACGCCTTTTGATTGAAAATGTTTTTTGATTACCTCTTCAATTTTCTTCAAAATTTTCTCTGCCCCCATTGAGATGAAAATAGTCATTTGGAGCTCCTGAGCTTTTTGATTTAAAGGAGCCGCTGTCTCATATCCATTTAACATCGTCTTGATATTTTTTAGTTCAATTAACTTTACCGGGGCGCCGGAGCGTAAATATTTCTGTAAATGCTCTTCTTCAAACAGAGTAACTTCTTTTTGAATTAGGTTGTCTGCTAGCTTAGAAGTAAATATAAAGGGCGCATTTTTTTTAAGTTCTATAATTCTGGTTTGAGAAACATATAAAAGCGACGGGAGAACGCAAAAAATATCTTCCGGCGCAGGAAGACCGGCAGCATAAACTTTATCGGCAACAATTTGGAGTGACTTTAATATTAAAGATAAAAATCTATCCGCCTTTATATTTTTCTCTATGTCTATCGGTTCACGGACAGAAAAAATTATTTTGGGAATTCCAGACTCTTGCGTCCAAAAAAGCCCTCCCCCGACATGAGAAGATTTAATGTCAAAAACTAGAACTAGCTTATCTTTCTTTTTATTCCGTGAAAAAATTCCCATTGCTTAATTGTATCACAGAAGTACAGCTTTAATGCGCCTTATGCCCTGCGCTACCGCTTCTTCTTTTTGGATTTTAAAGGGACCACTACCATCCCTCGACTTCGCTCGGGATGAAGAATCCAGCTCTGTTGTATTCTTCACATGCGGACCGCCGCAGAATTCTTTGGAAAGAGGCTCTCCATTTTCGTCTTCAATAAAATAGACCGAAACAATTTCAGGATATTTAGCTCCAAATTCCATTTCGGCGCCAAGCTTTTCTGCCTCCTTTAGGGGCATTTCTTTGCGCACAACGTTGAGCCCTAATTTTATTTTTTCATTGACCCAGTCTTCTACTTTCTTTTTTTCTTCGTTGGTTAATTTATGGTCGCAAAGAAAATCTATCCGCAATCTCTCTTCAGTAATGTTACTTCCCCGCTGTTTTATATTTTTATCTACAACTGCCTGCAATCCAGCCAGCAATAAATGATGCGCTGTGTGTAACCTAACAGTTTTTTCATTGTGATTTGCCAGGCCGCCCTTGAACATGCCGGCGGAAGAAGTTTGCGAAAGTTTTTGATGCTCTGCCATTTTTTTATTGAAATCTTCTAAATCTATGGCTTTTTCCTTTTCTCCGGCAAGCTCGAGAGTAAGCTCTATGGGAAATCCATAAGTTGTAAAAAGAATGAACGGGTCTGTGCCTTTCTCTAGCTCCTTTAATCCGTGCTCTAAAGTTTGCCTAAATTTATTTTCTTCCTTTACTATTTCTCCCTTGTCATCAAGAACATAAACCCCTTCATAAACTTTTTTTACTTTTTCGATTTGCTCTACCAAAGGCTGCTTAGAAAATCTGACTGCTCGCCTAATTAGTCTTCGTAATATATAACCTCGGGCAGTATTAGCTGGTAGTACGCCATCAGAAATCATAAAAAGAGCAGTCTTGATGTGATCAGCCACAATGCGCTCTTCTTTAGTTGCTTCATTGTCAAACAAATCAGTCTCATAGACATTTTTCTTTTTTTGCACCGTTGCAAGAAGTCTTTCTAAACCCATGCCTGTGTCAATACCAAAAACCGGTAAATCAGAAAGTGTCGCTACTCCTTTGTCTAGTGCTTCACGTGACCCTTTGCAAAAATATTGATTGAAAACAATATTCCAAATTTCCACATCTTCACCATTCGCATTCTTGCAATAAATTTCTGTTGTTGGACCACAAGGACCCGAATCTCCGGTTGGACCCCAAAATACATCTTTCATGCCTTGTTTTATTATTTTTTCGGTTGGGATTCCTAGTTTTTCCCAAATATTTATAGACTCTTGATCATCAGCAAATGGAACCACATTTCCTAAAACTGTTACGTAAGAAATTTCAAGACCTAACTCTTTTGTAATAAAATCATAAGCATAAGTAATTGCTTCGCGTTTACCATACCCGCCAAAAGAAAAATTGCCGAGCATTTCAAAAAATGTCAGGTGCGTCGAGTCGCCCACTTCCTCTATGTCCACGGTGCGAACACACTTTTGCGCGGAAGTCGTATTTTTTGAACCGAAATCACGAATAGCGTTTTCTGGAGCTGTATAGTAAGGCTTGAACTGCTGCATTCCGGCAGTCGTAAATAAAACTGTCGGGTCTCCGGGAACTAGCGAAGCTGAAGGAATTATTTTGTGTCCTCGTTTCTCGAAAAATTTTAAGAATCTTGACCTGATTTCATTGGAATCCATGGCTAGTTTTGACCTCCATTCTGTTTTTCCATGTCGTTGGATATTTTCCTAATAGGTTTCTCAATAATATTCAGAAGAGTAAAAATTATCAACACTAAAACTGTCGAAACGAAAGCCAAACCGAAAAAGCCGAATCCGGCAGCCATGCCGATGCCAGCCGTAACCCAAAGTCCACCGGCGGTAGTTAAGCCTTTCAGTCTTGAACCTTGAAGCATGATTGATCCTGCGCCCAAAAATCCGATACCGACTATCACCTCCGAAGCAATTCTGGTAGGATCAAAACCTCGCGCGCTCCCATATTTGAGAGTTATCATTTCCGAAATAATTACGAACAAGGCCGAACCGAGAGAGACAAGCGCGTGCGTCTTCATACCGGCCTCTTTATGAACCAAAAGCCTTTCCCCGCCGATTAACATTCCGAGAACCACTGCTACCACCAGCCTCAAAATAATATCGCTATTTTGTGTTAAAAATTCAGACATAGGTTAATCATACAACAACTCCTCCGCCAAGACAAATGTCTTTGTCGTAAATGACGCAAGATTGACCCGAAGCAACCATGACAGGTTTATCAAAAAAAACTTGTGCAACCCTCAGGGTTGAACATTTTATTTTGCAGGATAAAAATTCGCCGTGATAACGAATCTGCGCAGTGTAAGTTTTTTTTGATTCGGGAGTTTTGGAAATCCAGTTGGTGTTTTTTAATTCAACCCCCCTGAATCCCCCCTTATCAAGGGGGAAATTATTTTGAGAAACTATTAAAATATTTTTCTTCACATCTTTGCCAATTACATAATACGCCCCGTCATTTGGATTCTTTTTGGTAATGGTAAAACCATGGCGTTCGCCGAGAGTGTGAAAAACTACTCCATCATGATAACCAATTTCTTCTCCTTTCTCGTTTACTATCTTTCCTTTTTTTTCTTTGATGTAATGTTTCAGAAACTCCTTCAAGTCAATAGCTCCCAAAAAGCAGATGCCCTGACTGTCTTTTTTTTCTGCCACTGGCAAATTAAATTTTTTCGCCAGAGTTCGCACTTCGCGTTTTTTTAAATGCCCGACCGGAAACAAAATTTTTTTTAATTGCTCCCGCTTTAATGTCCACAAGAAATAGGTCTGGTCTTTTGAGGAATCGATGCCTTTGAGAAGTTTCTCTCCTCCTTGTGGAGGAGGAGTGCCTGAAGGGCGAGGTGGTGATTTTTTTGAATTACCGCCCCCACCCAACCTCCCCCTTATTAAGGGGGAGGGGGAAATACTTTGCGCATAATGCCCCGTCGCGACATAGTCCGCGCCCATCGCCAGAGCTTTTTTCAGAAATGCGCCAAACTTCACTTCCTTGTTGCACATCACGTCCGGATTCGGCGTTCGCCCCGCTTTGTATTCGCGAATCATGTAGTTCGCCACTTCTTTTTTATATACATCTTGCAAATCAAAAGTCAAAAATGGAATATCCAAATGCGCCGCCACCCGCATAGCATCATGGCGTTCTTCCTCTTCATTGCACGCTAAAAATTCCGGGTGCCAAGTCCGAATAAAAACCCCGACGACTTCATAACCCGCTTTTTGAAGCAAGGCTGCAGACACAGCGCTATCCACGCCTCCGGAAAGTCCCACAAATACTGTCTCTTTTTTCATTTAAATTCATTTTAAATACTTTTGCACATTCTGCAAGTGCTCGGTGAATGACTTTGCATAGTGAACATTGCCATTTTTATCATGCAGATAATAAAGATAAGATGACTTTTGCGGATAGAGGGCAGCTTTTATAGCGGCGAGTCCCGGATTGCAAATCGGACTTTTAGGCAAACCTCTTGTTTTATATGTTTCCGGCGCGGCATCCACCTGAAGAGGCATGCCGACAGTTATCCTTCTCCATAGAATTCCAGAGATAAATCCCCTATCAGCATTTCCCTTCGCTTCTCTTTCAATAATTGAAGCCATGGTCATAATTTCTTGCTCAGTTTTCTTTGAAGCAGTAATCTCGAAACGAAGAGACATAATTTTTTTCTCAAAGTTCGCAGTTATGGACTTAATTATTTCCCTGTCCGTATCAGTTGTAAGAAAAAAATAAGTGTCTGGAAAAAGATAACCTTCTAATCCTTTTGTTTTTAGTAAAAATTGGTCCTTGTTAAAATTTACTAACTGTGAAGCGAAAGTGTCTGCAATTTGAAACCTGTCAAATCCTTCCGGAATAGTAATAGCAATAGGCGCCATATGATGTTCGCCTTTACTTATACGTCGCGCAACTTCCAAAACCGGCAGTTTGCTTTCAAAATAATAGTCTGCCGATACCACGCCTTTTTCCCTGCCAAAGAGTATCATAAAAGCCTCAAATGCCAGCCGAGATCTTATAATATGAGCATTTTTTAAATTCAAAGACACACCCCGCAAGGAGCTGCCTTGTTCTATTTTGAAGATAGTTCCAACCGGAAAGTCTGCCGGCGAGTTTACAAAAAAAGCATAAAAAACCGCAACGAAAGTGAGTAGGTTTAGCGTATAAAAGAAAACCTTGTTGGCTCTTAAAAAACTCATAAAAATTACATCGGCAAGTTAGAAGGCGGAGAAGCTTCTTTGGATTCGATACGCTCGAGAGTAGGCACTTTCAATATCTGACCTGGGAAGTGCCAGATTGTCGCGAGTTCTTCGGTGTTTAAAACATAAGTTTTATGAGGTTTGTATGCCGGCCAAAACATAGATGAGAGTGGCCAAGGAATATTGTCGATGGAAAGAATCTTGCGCCGCATGGTAATGTGAAAAAAAGACCGCTCTCTGTATTCATGAAACATTCTATTGGCCAACTGCATGACTTTCTTTTTGGAAATCAAAAATACTCCGCCATAAGCATCGGCTTGGGTACTGTTCTTGCGTTCAAACTGGTTGCAGTCCGGCTTGGCATATTGACGCCAAACGGTACGAAGATCCCGGGCTTGGTTTCTATTAAACACTTCTTTTTTCGCGATATACATCAGCCGAATGCCAGTATCGAAACCCAGTTTACCGGTTTTGGCAGTCATGGCTTTTATGGAATTTGCTAAAAAGTCTGGAGTACGAAATTCAGTAGTAAATTTTGTTTCACTACCTACCACTTTATTTTGACGAGCATACGGAGTTAATATTTCTTTAATTTTAAGTTCTGATTCTTTTACCCAATCATGAGTCTTAAACCAAGTGCCGTGAGTGTGATATTCTCTCTTCATTGGGGTAATGATAATCTGCATCCACATCTGCTCTCCTTTTTTCATTGAGGCAAAAAGCTCCACCACTGGGGAAATTGGGTCGACTTTTAATTCTTCTTTGGGGTCTTTGTCCAATCCAAAATCAACATAAGTTTTGATTGGAAAAACTTCGTTGTTTGCCAATTGAAGTTCGCACCCCCAGCCGTTCCAAGCGCTTTTCGGAGTTATTTCGTCTACTGCCAAAGTATAGTCTTCTACCGCTTTTATTTGTGATTGAGGATACTGCGCGTACATCTGAGTTTCAATCAAACTTCGGACACGCGTTGGCATGCGAATATAAAAATGCACTTGTCCTTCCAAAGAAACAACCTCCAGAGAAAACCAAAACCATACCGCTCCCTGCCAATATGATTCCAGCCCGCCCTTCCAGCTATGCAGATACATGGAATTCGATATAAAAAGTTCCATCGCTTTCGGACTGCGGAGGACATCTCGGGGAGGTATGATCTCAAGCAAGACAAAATCAATCCCGGAAATGAAATCCTCCTGAATATAGTGAATCCACCAATTCCAAGCGATACGACCAAGAACGACAACACCCAAAAGCGGCAAAAGCCATATGATGATTTTATAGATAGAAAAAACCAAGGTTTCCAACATATCTATATTTTAATATAGAAACAGAAAAAAACAAAGCAAGTTCGCCAGAAAGCGCCTCAGGCGCTATCTGGTAGATTATCTTCTTCTAAAAGGGATATCTTCCCTCTTTCTTCTCGCACAATTGAAACTATTTCATCGCAGTGTTTTTTAAAATTCTTACTTCCATTAAAAATTTCTAGAATTCTTTTCCCTTCTTCTTTTGAAACAATTTTGAAATTATTATTTTCGTATTCGTAATCACTAGCAAAAACAAGATTCATTTTACTTTTTGGAATATCGTGAACTGCATAATTTTTGTTTGTATACCCGATAATTTTATTAAAATAATTTTCGCTGCCAACAAGCTGGGATTTAAAAGTCCCCTGAAAGAGTGATCCTGAGCGAGAATTTTTTATATTAAAATAAGAAGTGTATCCCGCCTGCAACTTTTGCATAAATTTAGCTATACCACCGTCTACTAATTGTTTTAAAACAAAATGAAAATGATTTGGATTTAAACAATAAGCTACAAATGAAACCAGCGGCTCTTTGAAAATCACAACCAGCGCCTTAGGCGCTGGTTTATTCTTTCTTGCTTCTCTTATACTTCCTATAATTTCAATTTGATTAAATTCACAAATACTTTCAATAAAACGATTCAAATCTTTTTTATCGCTAAAAATATCACGCTTGTCCACTCCGCGATTATATATATGATAATACTCACCTGTTATTAGTGGCTGTTTTCTCACCACTTAATTATAACACAAACCAGACAGCGCCTAAAGCGCTGTCTGGGGGCATGCTTGTTACTTTACTTAATTATCAAGCTAGATGTTATCTGCTTTAGTGTTTTTATGGCTTCAACGCGAGTATTTGTCAGAATATTATCCAAAACACCCGCAACTACCCAATTCTCATTAATCAGATAATATTTATTATTCACAACGAAACTTATATTTGTTCTATATGTATTTGCACTGTCACTTTTAACATCTATTAGCGCCTTTATGCCAGAAACAGAGAAATTCGATCTTCGTTCAATATCTTTCTTTAAAGATGCATTCATTAACTCCTGCCCCTCCTTATCTCCCATGATTTTCCAAAACGAATTAAATATCATATTCCCATCCTTCCCTTGTACATTTTTTTGCGGAGCACTTATTGTTATAGTGCTGTTTTGATCCAACCTTACAGTCCAGTCTACTGGGTACACAAAAGATACACCGAGTTCTTGATTTGAGTATTTTTTCCATCCAAACGGTACCGCCAACTGCTCGGTAGTCTTATCAGACTGAACTTGTGTATTTTTATTAAAGGGCACATTTTCTTCTCTTGCCTGCTGAAGACCTGAGGATGTTATTAAAAATAACCCACCCATAATTAGTAACAAAACTACAACAGTAACTATTACGAGAACAGAACCTTTTTGTGAATTTTTCATATTTAGCTAAATATTATTGTTAATAAATAATTAAACAAAGCTTAAATTCTCTTCTAGTCTCCTTCTACTCGGATCATTCTTCTTACAGAATAAAAAATAACTCCCAATGTTATGATAGCAACAATAACACTTGCCTCTCCCTACCCCCAAATACGAAGGTCAGGCAAATTAATTTCTAATGATTCGACCATCATACCATATTCTTTTTGCGCTAAAACTTCGTAAGCTGTTCTGCCATTCAAACATTCTCTCGGCGTATGATTAAACCAAC
>OBEQ011839393.1_pt1 | contig 42328 bp, 33 predicted proteins | sample 1670901 | NCBI WGS metagenome assembly OBEQ01 (sample SAMEA104232315, study PRJEB22302) | groundwater metagenome | biome: forest; feature: aquifer; material: groundwater | place: USA | collected 2011-08-07 | depth 5.4 m
ATCAGTCACATTAACAAATATTTGATAAACCTGTTTGCCATCTTTCATTTCTTGCTGAACATAAACGCTACCGGAAGGAATATTTGCATCCTCAGCAGGTTTTGCAATATCGCATTTATTGGTTAATTTATTATATGCATTACCTGCAGCACAAACACAACCTTTATCTGCAGCACAAGTTTCAGGACAGAGTGTTTCTAAAACCACTTTGTCAGTAGATTTTTCTTTTGTAATTAATTTTGCACCATCACATGAAGTAACTACACCACCAGCTAAACAATTACCTTTATTATTAATTAAAACACATTCTTTACCATCAGCACATAGATTAGTATGACTACATTCTCCGCCTGCATCAGGAGGAATTTGTTGAACAATACAAGAACCAACAGTTGCACTTCCAACAGTTTGATCACAAACAGTACCTTCCTTACAATCGTTATTTGCCGTGCAGGAAATTGATTTTAAAACACAACTGCCTATTGCATTACATATTTTTCCATCCTTGCAATCAACATCAGCTGAACATTCTTTTGCAACAGCAGTACACACACCGTCATTATTCTTACAACTTGTTCCTGTTGGACAACTTAGTTTTTGAAATACTAACAACCCTTCATCTGAACAAGTTGCTTCATTAACTGTTTGAGGATCAGCACAACCATCATCATCTCCACCACCTGAATTACCTGTTGCATCAAAAAATGATACTTCACCTTTTACCGTAACTGAATTTGCTGCATCTGTATCTTTACAGAGAAGTGTTTGTGGCAACACGTTTGCTTTAACAACACAAGCACCATTTTGACAAACTTTTCCAGCAGGACAATCAACTAATTTAAAATTATAATTATCTTTATCAGTACAAACTCCTTCTGCTAATTGACCATCAGCTGTACAATAATCACTTTCTGATTTTTCAGTTTTATCTGCAAGACTTATTCCAGCAATTGATGATTTTATAAATATTGAATTTTCATTATATGAATCTTCGTGCCCAGTTGCAAAAGGAACATACGTTTTATCACCATCAACACATTTGCCAACTTCAGTTCCTTGTGGAGGATTATTGTTTGATACAACACATTGTTTTGTAGTAGCATCACAAACATAACCAACAGCACAAGGATTTGCATCACTACATACATTTGGTACAATTTTTACAACACAAACAGCAGTAGCAAGATCACAAGTATAATCAGTACTACAATCAGTATCTGCAGTACATTTATCTACACATTTGTTAGAAACACACTTTTGCCCATTTGCGCATGATCCATCTTCACTACAAACGCTTGGCTGAGCACAAAATCCTGTAACTAAATTGCAAGTATAAGTAAGAGGACAAACTGTATCCCTATTATCAACAGTGCATGCTATTTTTCCTATATCAGTTTTAGCAACACAAACGCTATTGAAACATAGTTGATCAGCAGCACATTGACTATTAGTTATACATGCATTTGATCCACCAACTTGTTCTTTTGCAACACACGCGCCATCTTGACAAACCTTACCAACTGAAGCACAATCATAATTTGTATTTGAATCTAATATACCTTCATCAGTACAAACATATTCTTTCACTTTATTTCCATCACAGGAATCAGGAGTCTTCACATCACCAATTACAACAGCACCTTTTTCAAGAGGGAAATCGCCACCATCAGAATCTTCGCAAACAACTGAATCAGTCGTAGATTGGCTAGGTGCCTTACAATACGTTAAAATTTCTGCTGTTGCACCTTCTGGCCAACATATATCAGGACAATTTTGTCCAGCTAATACCTTTGCATTTCCATTTGCGTCACATGCATATCCAGTACTTTTTCCATTAATGCAAGAATCATTAAATTGTTTATTATCTTTATCAATAACAACACCTGATTTAAACATATTATTATCAGGATTACTATCAACACAAATATTTGCAGTTAAACAATTTGCAAGTTTAGTTTTTATTGAATCATCGCTAATTTTTGCAACAACACATTGATACGATTCACTATATACCTGACCATCAGTACAAGTATTCAAGAGATTATTTTCCTCTTTCATTTTTTGAACAGTACAATCAGTATCAATTGCTGCAGAAACTGTTGGATTTGAAATTTTTAATGAAGTTAAAACTTGACTAATACAAAGCATTTGTTTTCCAGTAATTGATGTTTGAAGTGGACAAACATTTGCAACACAAGCGCCATCATTACAAACTTTTCCAGCTGGACAAGTTACTAATTTAGAGTTATAATAATCATTATTAATACAATAACCTTCTGCTAAATGAGCATCAGCAGTACAATAATCAGATTTCGTTTCTATCTTATTTGTTGTCATATTCTTTCCAGTTACAGAAGATTTCTTATAAGCTGATGAATCAATTGCTACTTCATCAAGTGGTAAAGTAGAATCAGGATCAACACAAAGATTTGCAGCAACAGTTGTGTTAATTACTGGATTTGCAACACAAACACTATTTTGGCAACTTTCTCCTGCTTCACATCCAACACCACCACCACATTTATTCACACATTGATAAGTTTCTGCATGACAAGATTCTGCAGCAGTACAATCAACATTTGTAAAACATTGCCATATAATTTGTTTTGTTTTTGTTTCAATCTTACCATTTTGAATAACTTGTAATGTTACTTGGTAATTAGACTGAGGAGTAGATTCAAGAGTGTCATCTTTAGTTGGTTTAGTTACAGAAAATGAATATTCTTTTGATGTTGCTTTTTCACCATAAACATTTGTCCATTCATATACAGCATTTTGTTGTTGAGCAGTTAAAGTAAACAATAATTGATCAGTACCAAAATCATCACTTGCTGATTTTATCATATACGTAAAATCTGCTGATAATAATGATTGATCAGCTACTTTATCAGCAGTACAAACACCTTCATTATTTTTACAACTTGTACCAGTAGGACAAGCAATTACTTTCGTAGCTTTTTCATTATTAACACAAATATATTCCAATACACCACTATTAAAACATAAATCAGAATAAGAACCAGTTGCATCAGTCACAATACTTTTTGTAGAGGTAGATTCAGCATCTGAATCAACGCAACTTTTTGTAACACAAGAATCAGTTGCGGAATTATATATTTGATTAGTAGTGCATTTATCAGTGCAGATTTGATTTTCACATTTTTGATTAGCTTGACAATCACCAGTATCAACACAACCATTATCTGCTGCTAAATTCTTTTCAACACAAGCCCCCATACTACAAGCTTTACCTTCTAATCCGCAATCTTGAATATTAACATCTTTAAAACCACAATAATCTGTTTGCGTTCGTTGCATAACACGATTTTCAGAACATAAAGTACCGAGAACATTCAAATCATGACATTGAACACAAAGGCCATCAAAGCAAGAATAACCTACACCAAATTTATCTTGACAATTAGTTACTGTTGTTGAAACAGTATTTGCATCATTACAAAATTGTTCATTAAGTATTGGCGAACCTTCACTTTGACATTTATCCTCAGTTTTTACCCCATTAACTTCAGCATATGATTTTGTTTTCAATGAAAGCTCACTAAATACATTATTTTCCGCTTGTGAATTTGGTAAAAATGTAGCATCATAATCCATACACGCTTGCAGAGGTAAAATACATGCACCATCTTTGCAGCCATTTGCACAAGTAATATCTTTAAAATCAGGTTTGCTACCAATACAAATTGCTTCTTTTAAACTATTACCAATACCGCAAATATCACCTGTTTTACCAAAATTACTTGTTATAGAATCGCGAGTAAAAGGAGTTTCTCCTGCAGTATCAACACAAGTTGGTTGTTCACAATTCTGGATATTTTCATTATACACATTTCCAGCAGGACAAGAGCAAGCACCATCACTACATGTTTGACCAATAGGACAATCAATAGATAATTGTTTTGCAATGTTTCCGGAACAAGAATATTCAAGAACCTGACCATTTGCATTACAACTATCTTGATGAGCGCCAGTTGCATCAGTCGTCGTTCCTTTGACAGTAATATCAAATTTATCTGGATCAGTACATTTTGTTTGAGCAACTGTTTGCATACAAACATTATTCATGCTATCGCAACCATTTGCACAACTAATCGACTGCTCTTGTTTAATTGCACCAAAATCATCACAAGATGCTTTTGTAAGATAAACACCACTGCAAGAATCAGGAGCTTGTACATTAAATTTATTTGTAACAATACCGGAAACAAAAGGATTATCAGTTATGTCAGTATCAACACAAAGCAATTTTTCAGGAGCAGAAGCAACAGTACACTTTGATTCTCCGACAACACAACCAGATTCACAAGGAACATATTGCTCAGTTTGTACTCCAGCGTCGGAACAAATTATTTTTTTCAATGCAAAAATGGTAGCATCGCTAGGAGATTGCTCACAAATAGATGATTCTTCACAAAGAACAGAACTTAAATCAGATTGTGGTTGAGGTGCTGGTTGCTGCGGATTCTCTTGTTTAATCTGACAAGTTCCTTGGATACAAACTAAATTTTGACTAGCATCACATTCAATATTATCTGAACAAATGCCTCCTACTTGACCAGTATTACAAGCATCTCCAGTACAACCATATTGACAAGCTGCTATTTCAGTTATTTGCTCAGTACAATCAGTTTTAACTATTTTTTGCATTAAATATTTTGGTTGCAAAGGATTTATTTCTTCTTTACAATAATTTTGCTGACTTTGAGTACATTGTTTTGGTGCAGGTGCATCATTACATTTTAATGCAATTGGATCACAACCATTTGAACATGTTTGAGATTCTTTTTTATCATTACAATCACCAGCTACATCTCCTTTTTCATTAAAAACAGTTGTTGTAACTAATGTTTGCCAATCTAGATCACAACTTAATTGCTTTTCTTTTTCAGTACAAGGAATACAAGCACCATCTTGACAAAAAGTTGTTTTACCTGCCAAATCATAACATTGATTTCCAGCTTGATATTTTACTTCATTATTTTCACACCAACTTTCTAATAATAATCCATTAGCGGGATTGCACCAATCTTCTTTACTATCAGTACCTTTAGAAGCAACACCTTTTACAGCATAGTTCTTTCCACCGTCTGTGTCAACACAATCTTGAGATTGCGGTTGTGTAATTGCTTTACAAACCCCACCCACACAATTATTTGATTGACAATCAGTATTTACAAGACAAACTTTATCATTGGCACAAATTGCACCACAAACGCCACCACAATCAACATCCGTCTCATCTTGATTCTTGATGCCGTCTTTACAAGATTCTGCAGCAGATATTGGTGCATCAACAGGTTTTGCAACACAAGCACCAACATCATTATTTGGGCAATAATAACCAGTTGGACAATCATAATATCCTGATACAGCTATAACACCATTAATACATCGAATTTCATTAACTTGATTTTGATAACACTTATCTGTAAAAGAACCATGTGTTGAATCTACGGTAGTAGATTTAATCAATAAAGATTGCTCAAGTGTATTTGAAATCTCATCTGGATCAGTACATACTTGTGGTATCTGAATTTCTTTACAAACCCCACTATCACAATTATTTGATTGACAATCAGTATTTACAACACATACTTTATCATTAGCACAAATTGCACCACAACTACCACCACAATCAACATCACTTTCATCTTGATTTTTGATACCATCACTACAAGTTGGTTCAGCAACTTTTGCTTGACATTTTTGATCAACACATTGATTGTCTGTTGTACACTCTTCGTCAGCAGTACAATAATTTCCAACCACACCATCAGTGCAATACTTTGGATGTACCATCGGCATGCTTGAATCACAAGTATATTGGCAAGTAGTTGATAAAACACTCGTTGTTTTGCCAACACAATTTGGACTTGATTGTGTAGATATTTCTGTAAGCATAATATTTTTCCCATCACAATTATCCGCCTTATCCATTACTGACAAATATTTTTTATCAAGACAACTTACACAACTGCCAGCAAATGTCCCCGATGGTTGCGTTAAATCACAGAATTCATTATTTGCTGCATCACACATTGCATCAGTAGTACAGCCATCACCAATTGCTTTTCCAGCGAGATTTCTTCCATTTGAAAGCGACATATATGTTAAAGCAATAACTAAAAAAAGAATAAATACTGCTGCAACAACATATATTTTTTTATGATGCGGATGCATTCCCACACGTAATTCTTCAAGAGGAATCTGCTGCTGTTGATTTTGCTCCATTGGTAATTGCTGAATATTCTGATCTTGAATATTCTGATTCTGCTGTGCAACAACAGTAGATTTATGAGTATTAGATTGACGTGAAACCTGTTTTTTATGTTTAGCTGTTTGTTTCATCTGTTTCACTTTTTTCACATTTTTTCGTTGAAGTCTTTTTGACATTAAAAACACCTAATTGCACGATAATGTTTGAGCATTGCATCCTTTCAAACATTGCGTAACTTTCTTAATTTGATTTCCTGAAACACAACTAAAAGTAATAAGATTCAAATTATTATTTCCAGCACAATAGCTTTGCTGTGGAACACAAGTTTCAGCAGCAGCAGTTTTTTTGCAGCTAACACCATCACAGCCATAATTGCATTGAATTACTTTCTTTGACGGAATCGCTGGAGTATTAGACGTACAAGCATAATCAATTGCAATATTTTGAGCACAACTATCCTTAAATTCTTGCGCTTCACTTGTTTTCACATCTGAAAAAGTAACAACACCATTCGTATCAACACATTTTGAATTTAATATGTCAATTGCTTTTCCTGAAGTATCGCCAAGAGGAGTAAATTTAACAAGTGCAATAAGCGCAATTACAAAAAATAAGACGATAAAAAATACTAAATAAACCATTCGATGGGATGAATCCATTTGTGGAGGAGTAGTTTGCGATGCTTGCGAACTACTCATTTGCAGATTATTACTATTAGTATTAGAATTAATATTATTAGTAGTAGTATTGTTATTACTATTAGTATCATTATTTTGTTTCATTTGCCCATCTTTTTTTATTTCTGGTTGTGTTTGTGTTATATCCATTTTATTAACCTTTTTATTCATAAAATTAATTACAAATACTTTTATCACATGCATTATTACATTGATAAATAGTCTGTTCAATATTTTTATTATTGCAATAATATTCTGTTAAAAAATTCCCATTGCATGAATCTAAATAAGTTTCAGTTTTGCCTTCACCAGCAATTGTAACAGTTCCAACTGCAAGTGGAAGATCGCCGCCATCACTATCAATGCAGCTTGCTAAAACACCAATTACTTGCCCAGCAGTATCACCTGCTGATTTTTGCGTACTGAGAATATAAAATACCAATAAAAGCAAAACAACTACAGCAAAAATAATGAAAAGTATTTTTGACTTTTTATTCATTTGAGTTTTATTTTGATCACTAATTGCATTCTCTGGTGGTAATTGCGGCAATAATAATTGTGGTTTTATTTCAACAACCTGCGATTGAATGGAAGATTTTTTTTGCACAGCTTTTGAGATTTGTTTAGATTTGTTTTTATTTTGAACATTTTTTATTATTTTTTTCACTGCTTTTGTTTTTTGTTTTTTTACCATTTTATTGCACGCACGCATTTGCAGTACATCCCTTACTGCATGAATAAATTGATTTCACCATTGAATCAATAGTACAAGAATATTCAACTAACGTTTTACCATCGGCTGAACATTTATCAGAATAAACAACACCGAATTTAGTTGTAGTTCCAGCTTTATAAGGATCTTTTCCCGTTGCATCTTTCTCACAAGATTTATCATTCTTCGTGTCAACTGGATTTTGAGAAACATCAGCTACACAAGCACCATCTTGGCAAATTTGCCCCACAGCACAATCTTCTGGTTTTGTATCGATATAACCATTTGCATTACAAAAATATTGATATAATTTTCCTTGCATACAAATATCAAATGATGATTTACCATTAAAAATAAGTTCTCCTTTCTTTGATTTGTTTTGCTCTGGTTCATTATCAACACACGTATTTTGATTTCCATTTAAGCAAGCATTAGGGCAACTACCACCGCAATCGACATCATCCTCATTACCATTTTGAAGACCATCAACACAAGTTGCAGGTGATTGAGCTGCATCGTTTTGATCAGAATTAGTTTCATCTGGACTATTTGTACAAGTCAAAGAAGTAGAATCACAATAGCCAGATACACATTCATCAGCAATAGCACAACTCTTTCCAATTGCACATTTATTTGGACATACTGAATCTAAACCACAATCAATATCAGCTTCAGCACCATTTTTAATATTATCACTACATGTAGGAGCAACTACAGTTTGAGATTCATCGTTACAAGTTCTTCCATCAACTGCGCAACCTGCCTTACAAATATATTCTTCTTGTTTTAAAACAACCTGATTATCCTCAATAACACATTTATGTTGAGTTAAAACATCTTTACTACATATATCTGAATAAGAGTCTTTATTCAAAGTAAGACTTCCAATCAAATAAATATTTTGTAATGGATCAGTATCTTTACAAATAAATGAAAATTTATTACTTTTTAATTCAGCATCAGAAATAACACAAGCGCCATCCATACATTCCCCTGCACATTTCTCAATCTCTTTTACTGATTGGACACAATTTCCATTTTGCAAAGTATTACCATTATAATATGACTGTTCAACAACCCATTTACCTACCTTTTTCTTACAGCTTTGAGTACCTTCTATTAAATTATCTTTTTGAGAAGCACAATTAACAGCTAATTTTCCAGCACAAACTTTATTTTTCAGATCACAATAATTACTGGTGCAATCATCATCTATTACACAAACAGCACCTAAACCAAGTTTCTGCTTAACTTCAGGCTTTGGTTTATCAGCACAAACTTTATTTTTCGGATCACAATAATTACTGGCACAGTCATCATCTTTTACGCAAACAGTACCTAAACCAAGTTTCTGCTTAACTTCAAGCTTTGGTTTAACAGCACAAACTTTATTTTTCGGATCACAATAACTACTTGTACAATCATTATCATTTACGCAAACAGCACCTAAACCTAATTTCTGCAGCACTTCAGGTTTAGGTACAGGTTTTGTTTCAGGAAATAGAAGACAAGCCCCATCTTTACAGCCAAAACGACAATCTAAAAGAACTGAATTAACCAGAGTATATTTATTTGCATTTTTACCTGCACAATAATTATAAGTTAATATTTCATTCTTTTTATCACATTTTGATTCAACAGTCACTTTTTTTGTTGTTTTTTTATCCTGATAAGTTATTTTTTGTAATTTTGCTACAGAAATGTCATCCAAATCTTTAGTACCAACACATCCTAAAACAACAACTGATTTTTCTTTTCCATCTTGTTCGTACAATCCCGTTTGACTATTAAAAGCAATCGCCTGCCCAGAAACATCTGCAGACTTACCCGTATTCAAAAGAAAAACAAAACCACCAATAACAATAATCCCAATTAAAAAGAATACATAAACCATTTTATGAGAGAAATGCATTGACTGAGATTGCTGTTGATTTGAGTCTTGCTGATTCAACTCATGTACATTTAATTCCTGAGAATTTAATTGCGATTGTTGAGGAACTGTTTGCACTTGATCTTGATTATTCAATTGAACATTTTGCTGAACAAGAGAATTATCATTATCAACAACTTTTTTCTTACCCTTAACCCCTTTTTTATGTTTAATCATAATTCAATACCCACTTTTTTGAATAATAAATAAAATAATAATAATAATATAATAATAATAACTAACTAATACAAACCCCATCCTTGCACCCATTATTACATTTATAAATTTCCATCACTAATTGATGATTAACGCTATCACAGGAATATTTTTTAAGATTTTGTAAAGCACCATTATCACCAACACCTGCACCAACACAGAGATTTTTATAATCTTGTTTATTAAAAGTTACAGTACCTTGATTGTCATCAGCGCAACTTGAGGTTTGGAGCACAAATACTTCAGCTTTAACACAAATATTATTTTTACATTCTAAACCTAAACCAGCATCACCACAATCAGCATCCGTTGTACAAACATCATTAATTGCTTTTCCTGCAGTATCGCCTGATTTAATTTTGCCAAATATATTAAGAAAAAATAATCCTACAAGAAGTACAAGAAGAACTAATCCTGCTATAAATATCAGTTTTAAATTTTTATGATCTATTTCCAAATACCCTAACCCCTTTATTAACTAAAATAATTCTGATATAAACTAATATATAAACATTTGTATTTCTATTCTCTTAATAATATCTTTCAACCATACCGCAATTTATAACCCAAAATAATGAATGCTAAAATAATCGTAACAGCATTTGCAATAATTACCGGCAAATCATGAATTAAAACGCCATACACTAACCAAAGCAAAACTCCAACAGTAAAAAGAAGATACATGCCAAGCGACAAATCAGTTGTTTTTTTTGATTGAATTGTTTTAATTACTTGCGGCAAAAACGAAATCGTCGTGCAAATTGCTGCAAATAAACCAAGAACTGTCACAATATCCATAAATACTAACCCCACACTATGCAATAATTAACCAATAATAAATTAAAAACTAAAATTTACGCCAGCAAATTTTATCCAAACACTTCATCAACTTCTTTCAAATAATCATAAATGCGAGAGACAATCGCCGGAAGCAATAAATGCTCAAATTTTTCTTTATAGCCTTCAGATAATTTGCTAAATTCAATAATTCGATAATCATTTTTTATTTTTTCAACAATGAGCATATCTCGCAGGCGTTTAATCTGCCGTCGTACATTTGAAGCAGCAACACCAAGCAATTCAAGATTAAATTCTTTTCGCAATGCAATAACTGCATCCTTCACTTGCTCAGAATCCATCATTTTCTTTTCTTGTTTAGCTCGCAATAAAACATAAAGAATATCAACAACAATATCTCGAGAATCACCTGGCTGCAATAAACCAATACTTAAGCATAATTTTTTTACCAGTTCACGAGGATTTGATTTATCAGGACGTTCATATCGACGAAGAGTAACTTCCATTAATGGTGTATCACGCAATACTTTTTTCATACAATCCCCTTTTTAAAAAATTAAATAATTTAATCAGATAAATTAATAATATAAATTAAACATTATAATTAATATCCATTTTATGCAAGAACTTATATAAATATGTTGTCAATTAAATTACAAAATAAATAAAAATCCAGAATCGCAGCAGAGCTGCGGGGTATTTAATAACAAAATAGGGATTTTTATTCTTAAAAATGGGTCGTAGCAGAGCTACGGGGCATTATACCCATTTTTTTTGAGTAAAAATCTATTAAACAATCATAAAAAAAGAAGAAAATAAAAAACACCATTACTTTAATTAAATAGTGGTATTAATTAAATAGACATTAATTACATATTGATAACTTCTTTCATGTATTTTTCAATTAATACATTCGGTGACATTCCCTTTTTGCTGCAATATCGCACAAAATTATCGTATGCATCTTTCTCAACGACAAATTCTGCTTTTAACTTTGCTATTCCTTTTGGTGTTGCTGCCATATTCATTATCCTCCATTTGTTAATTAAATAAATTCATCCTTAATAATTGATAATTAATAATAACTAAAATAATAATAACTAAATAATATCAACGCCAATGCGAATCATTTTACCCTTAATTGTTTCCTCAACATTATGCTTTTTACTGGTAAACTCAGCTGAAAGTTCAAGTTCATCAGCACCGCATTTTTCTTTAATATCATCGCTATGCGACATGATCAAATCTAAAAGATCCTGCTCAACTTCAATCATTAAACTAATTCGATCTTTTTTCTGAAGTCCAATATCTTTTCGGAGCACTTGAATTCGCCGCATTATTTCTCGTGCATACCCTTCTGCATCAAGAACAGGATTTCTTCGTTTATCAAGATAAACTGCTGCAATCTTACATTCAGCAGTATGCAAATATTCAGGAACAACTGTTTCAATAATAAAATGCTCTTTTCGCAATACTACCTCTTTATGATCAAGTTTAACTTTATAAGTTCCATCAGCATGAAGATGTTTAACAATCGCATGCTCATTTTCCTGCACAAGCTTGCCAATAATAACAGGTGCATCTTTCCCAAATTCAGGACCAAGCGCTTTGTAATTTGGTTTTGCCTTTACGCTCATCTCTTTTAACTCAGAAACTACATGAACTTTCTTCACATTTGCTTGCGTCATAATTGTAGAGGACAAATCAGCAACTGCAGTCTTCACATCTTGATTGTCAGATAAAATAATTACCTCTTGCAGTGGCCATCGAATTCCTTGCTGCATTTTTTCTCTGCCGCCAAGAATTGCTTGAATAATATCCTGTGATAAAACAAATGATTTTTCCAGCTCAGGATTAATCAATGTTTGATTTACTTTTGGCCAATCACAATAAGAAATACTCTCCTGAACAAAACTATTTCCATCAACAGCAGCAAACGCTTCCTTTAAATTTTGATAAATTTGTTCAGTAATATAAGGAACAATTGGTGTCAATAAGATAAGCGTTTCAATAAACACATGATAAATGATTGAAAACACTTGCTCTCGTTCTTCTGGAGTTCCAAAAGTGATCCTATCTCTAATCAACTGTACATACGTTCTTGATAATGATAAAAATAATTTTTCAATAATCCAAGGAATCTCATTCAAATTATATTTGTCAAATTTCTCAGTTACGACAGCAATCGTTGAATGTAATAATGACAAAATATATTTATCCTCAACTGCTAATTTACCATTAGCTGATGTTTTATCAACTAATTCTCGATCAAGTGATTCTCCATCAATTAATTCATCCATCCCTAAAATTCGAAGATCATAACTTTTTTGAAGATCAATCAAATATTTATGGAGATTCCATAATATTCCTAGATTTTTATATTTTACTTTAAGGTCATCAAAATTATAATTTAAATCAAGACCAGGATTTGCTGCACCAATCATGTAATATCGGAGTGAATCATTTCCATACTTTTCAATAACTTCCTGCGGTCGAATATAATTACCAAGTGATTTCGACATTTTTCGTCCCAATGCATCATTAATGAATCCATGCATATACACTGCATTAAAAGATGGTTTTTTTATGCTAATCATAGAAGCTACAAATAATAGATTAAACCAGCCTCGAATTTGATCTTTTCCTTCAAGAATAAAATCTGCAGGGAAATAGCGTTCAAATAAATCAGTTCGTACAGGATAATCAAGACAAAGCCATGATGCAGAACCAGCATCAACCCAAACATCTAAAACATCAGGAACTCTTTCTTTTTCTTTGCCACATTGACATTTTATCTTAACAGCATCAATATATGGCTTATGAAGATCTTGTGGAATTTTTGATTCTACTCCGCCTAATTGAGTTGTACCTGTTTTATCCAATACTTGCTGCAATTCTTTTGCATCTCCAATTACAATATAATCATTGCAGGATTTACATTTCCAAACAGGTAAAGGCGTTCCCCAATATCGCTGTTTTGTAATTGAATTATCACGTAAATTATCAAGCCAAGAATGAAATTGCCGTGAACCTGCCCAATCAGGAACCCAATAGATTGATTTGTTAATCTCTTTCATATCGGTCGTCAAATCTTCAACTTTGAAAAACCATTGTGATGTTGCTCGAAAAATAGCAGGAGTATGATGCCGCCAACAATGAGGATAATCATGCTCAACCTTTTGTATTGCAACAATTGCATGTTCATCTTCTAATTTTCGAATAAATTCTTTATCATCTTCTTTTGCCTGCAATTTTGTAAATACGCCCATATTCTCAAAATATCCTCGTTCATTAACTGCATTAAACGGAGGCAAATCATTACGATGCCCAACTTCATAATCCTCAGGTCCGCAACCAGGAGCGCAATGAACAAGTCCAGTTCCTGCTGTTGTATCAACATGCTCTTCTGATAAAACAACTGTATGCATTTTAGGAGAATTTTTTCCAATTTCTTGATACTGCTCAATTTGTTTTGCAAAAGGATGCAAATATTTCAAACCTTCAAGTTTATCTCCAGTAATCTCAGAAACTACTTTATACTCGTGAACGCACAATTCTTTAATAACTTTCTCAGCTAAATCTTTAGCAACAATCCAAATTTCTGCGCCAACCATACATTTGACATACGTTATTTTTGGATTAACCATAATTGCTAAATTAAAAGGAATTGTCCAAGGTGTTGTCGTCCAGATAATAAGAAACTCAGGAAGACCATCAGTTGCTTTCGATTCAACTCGAAACTTTACATAGATAGATTTATCATGCACAATTTCATATTCTAATTCATGTTTTGCAAGTGCAGAACTGCATTCACTGCACCAAGTCATCGTCCGCAATCCTTCATACAAACGCCCATTCTCATGAGCCTTCTTAATAAGCCACCATTCTCCTTCGATATAAGAATTATTGACAGGCATATACGGATTATCATAATCCATCCAAACGCCAAGTTTTTTGAATTCAACAATCATTTCATTCATATTATCAATTGATAATTTTTTACATTCTTTAATGAAATTTTCAACGCCAAATTTTTCAATATCTTCTTTGTACGGCAATCCAAGATTTTTCTGTACTGCATTTTCAGTCGGCAATCCATGCATATCAAATCCTGATCGATCCCAGACATCAAAATGATTTACTCGTTTATATCGCATGATAGAATCACGTAATGCTCGTCCCCAAGCATGACCAATGTGAATTTTCCCAGAAGTGTAGGGTGGACCATCAAGATAATAAAACTTTTTTTTATCTGCATTTCTTTTTTTTAAATTTGGATACACTTGATTTTTATCCCAAAACTGATAAATAGTTTCTTCAACTTGCTTAAAATCATAAACTGTTGCTTTCTTCACAGAAGAGTGATCTGAATTCTCTGAATGATGCTCTGCTACTTTTTCCACATGATTTTTTTCCATAGCTCAAGAATTAAATGAATTATATATAAATGTTACTGTAAAATGCTAAACCCAAAAGAAAAATAAAAATCCCAAGAATAAAACGAGTGAAATCATATTAACAATAAATCCAATATGCATCTCATGCTGCTGATGCTCTCCTAATAAATAATATCCAACTGTAATCGAAAGAAACCCAAACATATGCGCAAGATGACCAATATTATCATTTGCAGGAGAAATAAGCCCAACAAAATCAGCATAAACTGCCATCCAACCAACAACCATAACTGGTAAAGGAATTAATAATTGATAAGTCAAATAAAACGGCGCAAATAAAATTGCAGCTGCAACAAGCCCCATCAATGCGCCAGAAGCACCTAAACTTCCTGTGTTATTATTTGAAATTAAAAGATAAATCAAAGAAGTTGCAATTGCAGAGAATACACCTGCAAAAAAATAAATAAAAATAGTTTTAAACGGACCAATTTTATGCTCAACAATTCTGCCAAATATAAAAATACCAAGCATATTCAGCCAAAGATGCTTTGCATTTGCATGCAAAAACATTGAAGTAATCAATTGAATGAAATGTCCTGTAAAGATATTTGTTGGATACCAAATATAGCTCAACACCATATCTTGATTAATCTTGCCAAAATATAAAAGAAGCAATAATAAATAATAAATAACAACATTAGCAATAATTAACCAAATCGTTACTTTCGCTTGAAAAATAAAATCATACAGCAATCGTAACGGCTCAACTAACACCTTCGGCTCTTGCCTTCCAACACAAACAAGAATAAGATTATACAAAAATCGGACAAACTCCTTACAAAACGTAATTAAAAACTCCGTCTGTGATTTAATGCTGTGGTTTTCTAACGAGGACATAATTTATTTTAGAAAGAACTAGAATATTAAGGTTTTTGTTTTTTTTGTAAAAAAATGACGAGCCAGGGAAGATTTGAACTCCCGATCTGCAGCTTAGGAGGCTGCCGCCTTATCCAAACTGGGCCACTGGCTCATTTACTGTTAAAAATAATAGGTAAACATATTTAAATCTATAGTTCTCATTAAAAAAATATGGATAAATTAGTCATTATTAAAGAAGCATGGAATATGTTCAAAAGAAGACAAAAGTTGCGATTGAAAAAAATGCATCAGTTTGAAGGAAATGATATTGAAATTTGCGAACAAATTGTAAAGCAATGCTTTAATGGCAGATATTTTCAAACAAGTTTAGGGCATTTCTCTGCATTTTATATGAGAGATTTTGGCATTTGTTGTGTTGCATTGCTTGAACTTGGCTACAAGAATGAAGTCAAAAAAACATTGCAATTTGCATTAAATATCTATCAAAAAAATAATAGGATCACGACAACAATAACAAAAAAAGGAGAAGTTGTTGACATATTCAGCTATTCACCTGACAGTTTAGCATTTTTACTGCGAAGCCTTCGAGTAGCAAAATTAAATGATTTAATAAAAACATACGAACCATTTCTCAATGAAAAGATTAAAGAGTATTATGAATTAGTTATTGATAAGAAAACAGGCTTAGTAAGAAAAGACAAACAATTCTCTTCAATGAAAGATCATAGCAAAGTAAAATCAACAATGTACAACAATTCTATGGTTGCAATGCTCAAGCAAGAGATAGAATTAATTAATACGCAAAATCTTAAACCAGAAATCAAATTAATTGAGATCAAATTAATTAATCCATTCAAAGAATATGATTATAAACTGTTATTATTGCAATATTTTTGGAATAACAGCTATTTCAATGATGGATTAAAAGATTTAGAAAATAAAAAAGAAGATAAAAATAAAACAGAATATATTGCAGGCGATGCAAATGTATTCCCTTATTGGTGCGATATTTATCCAATGAGTGCTAATAAAATAAACGCTAGTACAAGAAAAATGTTTGCATCTTCACTGCAAGCGATTCAAAAAGAGAGGTTAGACCAGCCAATGGCATTATGCTATACAAAAGAGCAGCTGCAAAGCAAATATTTATTTTTACAGAGCATATTAGCAAACAATTATGAGGGAAACACAATTTGGATTCATTTAGGTTTATGCTATCTTGATCTTATTGCAAAATACGATCAAAAACTTTTAGAAATTTATTTGGAACAATACAAAGAAATGATTGTGAAACATAAAAATTTCTTAGAAATTTATAACAAAAACAAAACTATATTTAAAACATTTTTTTATCATTGCGATGAAGGAATGCTCTGGGCAAGCAAATATTTACAATTAAGAAGAAAATTAATTGAAATGAATAATAAAATAATCAATAGTAAAAAGAGTAAAGAATATAAACCATAACAAACTAAAACCATCGATGCAAGAAAAACAAATAAATACATTCGACAACACACAAATCTATTATAAATATAAAAAATACAAAAACTCAAAACCTACACTAATCTTTGTCCACGGATTATCAGGAAATCAAACTGTATGGAACAATATAGTTTCTTATTTTAACACAAAAAAATACTCAACAATTGCAATTGACCTCCATGGACATGGAAAATCATCAAATAAAAAAGACAAAAAAAGATTTACACTCGAAAATTTTGCAAAAGACATAAATGTAATAATCACAAAAGAGAAAATAAAAAATCCCATTTTAATCGGCCATTGCCTGGGCGGAATGATTGCTTTAGTATATGAAACAATGTACCCTCATAAAATAAAAGGTTTTGTATTGCTTGCTGCAACACCAGCTAATTTTACAAAATATCAATATTCCTTGCAAAGATATTTTCCTACTTTTTTTTACAGTTTATCAACAAAAATATTAGGAAAAATAACAGAAAGAATAAATCGTAAAAATAAACCGTATATTAATTTTAGTAAACTATCACAGCACAATGCACTTAGTATTGTATATTATGACTTAAAAACAACATCATTGACTGCTTACACGTATTCAATTCTTTCAATGATCAATTTTGATATTAGAAAAAAGCTTCCAGAGATTAAGACACCAACGCTTGTAATAATTGGAGAACATGATAAAGTAATGCATCAGAAAAGCGCAGAAGAATTAGCATCAAAAATAAAAAATGCAGAACTTAAAATTATGAAAAACACGGATCATTTAATACCCTTACGAAGACCAAGAGAATTGGCAAGAATAATCGAAAAATGGATGAAGAAAGAACAAATTTAAAAAATGAAAATAAATAAAAAGATGAAAACAATGAATAAAATAATAAATAAACCATTAATCTCAATAATAATTCCTGCAAAAAATGAAGAAAAATACATTAAAAAAACGCTCCAATCAATAAAAGAACAAAGTTACAAAAATATTGAGATAATCGTTATCTGCGATAATTGCAGAGATAAAACACAGCAAATTGCTAAAAAATACACGGCAAAAGTCTATGATGTAAAAATGTCAAACGTTTCAATTGCACGAAACTTTGGAGTAAAACAAGCAGAAGGAGAAATATTGGTATTTATCGATGCCGACTGCACGATGGATCATATTTTAGTTGAGAAAATAGTGCAATGCTGCAAACAAGGATATATCGGAGGAACAACAAAAACACTGCCAATTGAAGACAAACTAAACAATAAATTAAAACATAAATTACTGTGGGGTTTAGGGAATATCAGCAGACATATTTTTTTAACAGCTTCAGGGATTATATTTTGTAAAGCAAAATATTTTGCAATATTTAGGCATGATTTAAATATTGCAGAAGATACCTATTTCATTTTAGCATTAAAAAAAAAAGGTAAACTCAAATATATCACCAGCTCTTTTATTAAAACATCAATGAGACGATTTGAAAAAGAAGGTTACATAAAAACAATAACAAAACAAGTATTTGCATTTTTAAGTCAGAAAAAAATCAAATATAAAGAAATACGATAAAAAATAACAGTGATACAATGTTTCGACGAAAGCAATACGGTGAATCGCAAATAAAACGCTGCCCTTGGTGCAATGCAACAGCGCTTACAAAAAATGAGCAGAATGTTCCTGTCTGCTTAAAACATAAGCAATTTCTCTTTTCAGATGTGAAATGCAGCTGCGGAAAGTTTGTGGATGTTCGAGATGGAAAATTTGGTGCATTTTTCATTTGTGATACCTGCGGTATTAAAAGTATAGCAAAAATTCTAGAAGTAAATACAATTGAAAATATCACAAAACAAGAAAAAGAAACTAAACCTAAAAAACAATTTGAACATGTTAATATCAGAAATAAAAATGAAGAGATATTTGATTTAATCAGCAGTATAAAGAAGAATAAAAAGACAGAAGAGCAAATTGCACAGCAAAATAAAATAAAACAGGAAAAAATTCCCACCATCTACGAGCTAATGATGGACGATGGCAATAAAGCTATAATAAACCAAAAAAATGAAACTCAGAAAAAAAAAGATGATAATGATAAATATCAAAAGAAAAAGAATGACAGAGAAACAATAATTAGTTCTGAAGAATTAGATTTTATGTAGAAATTATACCAAATGAAAATAGATTATAGAATAGACATTATTAAAATCAAAACTTAAAATCCAAAGATTTATATAAACACGATTTTCTAATGATACTATGATTGACATAGAAATCATTTTAGCAATTCTTTTTGTAGTAATCTTGGGAATAATATTAGTTATCAATCGAAAAAAACTCGTTCTTCAAAAAGTACTATTTCCAATCATTTACATAATTATGTACCGGACAAAATTAGGTATTAAATTAATGGATAAAATTGCAAATAAATATCGAAATCTCGTGCAATTTTTCGGCTATATTTCCGTTGGGATTGGATTTGTTGGGATGGTATTTATTTCTGTTTCAATATTGATGGTAATATTTAAATTAATATTTACACCGCACACAGCAAGTAGCGATATGGTGTTAGTATTGCCATTTACCAATATACCTGGAATTGGCTACCTTCCATTTACATCATGGATTATTGCAATCTTCGTTCTTGCAGTTTTACATGAATTCTCGCATGGTGTTGTTGCACGAGCGCATAATGTCCAAGTTGAATCATCTGGATTCGCATTTTTAGGGATTATCCTGCCAATTATCCCAGCCGCTTTTGTCGAGCCAAATGAAGCAAAATTAAAAAAAGAAAAAGAAATTGTACAATATTCAATTTTTGCAGCTGGACCTGTTTCAAATATATTCTTAGCAATCATTTTATTTTTAGTAATGACTGCATTTTTTAATCCAATAGAAGCACGTTTAATGCAGCCAACTGGATTCTCTTTTGAAATAACAAATACAACACTTCCTGCAGGAGCAGCTGGCTTAAAAACAGGAGATGTAGTAACAAGCTTCAATAATAACAGCGTAACAGATGCTAATTATTTTCTAAACCAAATGCTTTACTGCGTAAAACCTGGACAGCAAATTACATTTGGAGTAACAAATACAACAGAATCTGCTGAAAATAATGCAGCAATCATAACAACAAACTATGCTGTAACAACAATCGCATCACCAACTGATGCAAATCGAGGATTTGTCGGCGTCAATAATATTCAGAATCATTTAGAAATAAAAGCACAATATAAAAATAAAATAGGGGTCAAAATATTTTTCTGGTTCAAAGATTTATTTAAATGGTTATTCTTACTGAACTTGTTTATAGGTTTAGCAAATTTAATGCCGCTTGGAATTGTTGACGGTGGAAGAATGCTTCAACTATTATTAACATCCACTATCAAAGATGAAAAGAAAGCTATGAAAATCTGGGGATTTATCGGAATCTTATTTTTAATATTTATTCTCTTCGGATTAATTACAAATTATGTTGGCAATCCTTTTAAATATATATTTGGATAAATATTGCATTAAACAAAGTTATAAATTATCACAGCAAAGCTTATAAAGAACGTGCAATTCTAAGTTACTATGCAAATACAACAATTTCGAAATGATGGCTGTTTATCATATGTTTTATCAGATAACAATACAAAACAAGCAATAATCATTGATCCAAATGCAAATTCAAATGAATATGAAGAATATGTTCAAAAAAATCAATTAAAGGTAAATTATATTATTGAAACACATACGCATGCAGATCATCTTTCAGGAGCGCAAATTCTTGCAGAAAAATATAATGCTAAGATTATCATGTCAAATAAACATAACGAACAATTAAAAGTAGATCCAACAACACTTGAAGATGAAGGTCTACTCGACGTAATCATGAACAATTATAAAATAGAAGTAACGCAATTCTTAGATGATAATCAAGAACTGCAAATCGGTTCAATCAATATCAAAGCATTGCACACACCAGGACATACAAAAGATAGTATGTGTTTACTCGTCAATAATAAGCAATTATTCACAGGAGATTTGATCCTCATTGAACAAGTAGGAAGAACTGATTTACCAGGAGGAAATGCTGAACAAATGTATAAATCATTAAAAGACAAAATTTTACAATTGCCGGAAAACATTACTATTTACCCAGGACATGATTATGAAGAAAGAGAAACTACAACATTACAAATTGAAAAAAAGAACAACCAATTCCTGCAACAAAATCGAATGATTGATTTTGTTAAACTCATCAAAAGCATGACGACAGAAGAACCAAAAGCAGGAATGACATGCGGTTCTGGCTCAAAAGAAAATCACGATCACAAACATGAAACTGAAGAAGGAGGAGAACAAAAAGAAAGTATGTATGAACAAATGTTTAAAATTATTCTTCAAAAATATACAATGGCTCCCCCAAAAGAATTTTTAATCTCGCCAGACAAATTAGTTGAAGAATTACAAGAGGATAGAAAAATATTTTTATTAGATGTACGAAATCCTGAAGAAGTGATGCAATATGGACAAATTGGAGACGCTAAAAATATCCCACTCCAAAAACTGGTTACAAAATTACATGAATTGCCTGAAGATGACAACACAGAAATTGTAGTTTATTGCCAATCAGGAATGCGAAGCGCAATCGCAGCATTATTCTTAAAAGAAGCATTCCATTATAAATCAGTGCGAAACCTCGAAGGTGGATTCACTGCATTTATGTATGCAAATTAAGATTAAATAACCAAAAATTCAATGTTATAATTAAATTATACAGGCCTTTTTTCTTTCGTTGCGCCAACCTGTCCATCATATCGCGATTTTTTCGTATAACCACTTTCCCTTGATAGCGGATGAATTAATAATTCCGACTGTTGTGCTCCTGCAAAAAGAAGAACACCACTTTCATAAACAACATAATTTTCAAAAGTGACCTTTCCTTTAGACATGTTTCTATGACCATGATACGGTGCATTTGAATGCGTTAAAAAAGGTAAAGAAGGAAAATAATTTACCTCTGATCTACTTTGCTCAGCTGTTTGCATGAATACAGATTCTGTTACAAAACCAACATATTTTGGTGCAATTTCAATTTCTTCTGCACATGCTGAAAGAAAAAAACTTTTGTGATTAAGAAAATAACCCTCTGGATATTCTCGTAAATCAACTGTTGTAAATGCAGATGAATCATTAATTAAAATATTATTTTCAACTTTATTTGCCTTGCCCAAAACAATTCCTTTTTTATACACATGAATAATAGGATCAATTGATAATGTAATTCCATAATTATAATTAATTTCATCAGCTTCTAAAACGAAACCATCTTTTCGAACAATTAATTCACCAGAATCAACAAGTGGTTTTATTTGAGAAGCACCATAAAAAGAAAGATTAGGACGAACAAACAACTGGCAAATCTCTTCCTGAAATGGAACAATTGCTGTTGTCCCTCGAGTACGCAAACTAAAAAGTGTATTTATTGCAGAAGATTCTCGTGCTAAAAGCCCAAGTCCTAATGACTCTACAATTAATCCCCTTCGAGCATAACTGCTTCGAGTTCTCATTTCCAAAGTAAAATGTTCATCAATAGCAATTTCTGGCCGTAATTTTGCAAGATAAAAATCACCTTCTTGAATAATAAGACCTTCTCTTGGAATAACAACAGGAGTACAACATTGTTCAAGAAATTTTGCATCACTCAACTTGCTCGACTCATCATCATTTAATACTAAAACGTCACCCTTAATCGGCAATGGTTTATAAATTATATCTTCAAATAAAACATCAAGAGAAAATCCAGCAATTTTATCTCTTAAAATACCGCTAATTTTACCAGCATCAACTAATTCTACAAGATCCTCATAAACTAAAATTGTCATTTATTAACGGTTAAAGACAGTATATTTAAATATTGCTAAACAAATCCATTCATAAAATGGATGAAAATGATTGTCTAACATTTAATACCAACGACACAAGAAAAGCCTATGGCAGCAGAAAAGTGATAATTGAACTCGATAATCTCGATGCTATGCTATTAACTGCAACAGGAATACCACATAATCAAATTGCATCATTCTTACAAAATTCTTCAACTATTTTTCCAAGTATCTATCTTTACCTTGGTATTGATAATTTTAAAATAAAAGATGCTTCTACTTGTTATACAATCAATTTTGATATGCATACAAATGGCGATACAATTATTAAAACACTGATTTATGAAAATAGATTAGATGAGGAAAAATATACGAATGATAACCATTACATTTGGAATAGAATGTTTGACATAGGATTTTATACACAAAATCCAGTATGGGTAACACCAAGCTACCATCATGAATTAAGAAAAAAAAATTATAAAGATCTATTACACACATTAACGACATCATTAATGGAACATTTTTTAGAAACATTGCATAAGGAAGCAATGTATAATAAATATAATAGAATTGAGATTAAGTAATCTGCAAAACAAAATAATCCAATAAAAATATAAACACTTCTTGAAAAACAATGCTATGCTCACGATTATCTGCAAAGAAATTCAATCAGTTGAAAATTTAGGAAGTATAGCTCGAGTAATGGCAAACTTCCATTGCACGAATCTCGTACTCGTCAATCCAAAATGCAATCCAACTGATTACAAAGCAGAAGCAATTAGCAAGCATGCAAGTAAGATTCTCAAAAATGCAAAAATCGTCGGCGACTCCTATCTCGACCAATTTGATTATCTGATTGCAACAACTGCAATTTTCGGAACTGATTATAATATTCCTCGAAGTCCATTAACACCAAAACAATTATCAGAAAAAATGATTGAAATTAATGCATTGCAGTCAAAACGAAAAATTGCTTTACTTTTCGGGAATGAGGGCACAGGATTATGTAATGAAGATATCAAAAAAGCAGATTTTGTTATAACAGTACCTGCAGATGCACAATATCCTACGATGAACATCAGTCATGCATGTGCAATTATCTTATATGAATTATTTATTGCTTTCGAAGGTAAAAAAAGCAATAGCCATATTACACCAATTTCTGAAAAAGAAAAAGAGATTTTACTCTGGCGAATTTATCAATCAATTAATAAAATTGATTGGGTAGTTGACGAGAAAAAAAAAACGCAAGAAATAGTCTGGAAACGTGTCATCAACAAAGCAATGCTCACAAAAAGAGAAGCATACGCATTAATCGGATTCTTTAGAAAAATAGAAGGAAAAAAGAAGTAAAATTAAATTTTATCTTTAATAGCATTTATATCAATAGCATTTCCTTGATTCATAGGTAAATCTCCACCATTATTGCTCTCATTTTGTAGATTATTTTTCTCTTCTGCTTTCTTATCAAAATATTCTTTAACTGCAGGATGCAAAATAGGTGCAGCAGTTTCACCAAGCGTATAATATATTTTTTCAACACTATTTCCCCATGAAAAATTACCCTGCTCTGTAACTATTTTCTGCATTGAAAACTGTTTTAACACAGTGCCTTTTTTCAAATGATAATAAACAACTTCATTTGTACATTTTGGAAAAATCTCATTATGAATTTTATGCAATTCATAGCCATACGCTTTTTTCTTAAAATAAAGAATTTCAATCAAATTCTGCCGAATTTGCGATTTTAAAGGTCTGCCTCTCATTCGTTTATCCATCAGAATATTAAACGATTCTGTTATTTATAATTATTCATTTTTTGAGTTAATTATATAAACATCATAAAAAATGAAAGCATATGCAATACATTCTTCACATAACTCAACTTGATAGAACATTATCAATCGAGGAAGTACTTTCATTATATAACATAAAGCAGTACAAAGAATTGAATGATACCCATATAATCATCGATGCAAAAACTGATAACTTAAAACTCTACCAAAGATTAGCATATACTAATGAAGTTTACACAATTTTATTTTCTGCAACGAAAAGAGAGATAATTCAAAAGATTAAAGAATACAATTGGAATGCAATATACAAACATAATTTTGCAGTACGAATAATAAATAAAGAGAAGAGTCGAGAAAGAGAATTTGCAGCAATTATTTACCACAACCTTAAAAATCCAAAAGTGAACCTAAAAAATCCAGAAACATTAATTGTATTTTTCGAAGAAAAAAATAGATTTTATTGCTGTACCAAAGTATGGCAAAATAATAAATCATTCTTAAACAGAAAAGCTCATCTCAAACCAATCCTCCATCCAACATCATTAAATCCAAGACTTGCAAAAGCTTGCATTAATTTAGTAATCAGTAAAAAAGATTATTTAGAATCAAAAAATACAGAGAAAATAATATTGTTAGATCCCTTTTGTGGTGTTGGTGGAATTCTAGTAGAAGCTGAATTAATGAACGTATCTTCAATTGGAATTGATCTTGAAGAATCAATGATAAAAGCTGCAGAAGAAAATATAAATTATTACAAGAAAGAAAATGAGTACAAGAACTACACACTCATTAATAATGATGCAACAAAAATTTCAGCAACAGAACTAAAACAAAAAATAACTGCAATTGTCACTGACTTACCCTATGGAAAAAACACAAAAAAAATTGAACATGATAAACTCTACCTCGAATTTCTAAACAATGCTTCAACACTAACAACAAAAGCAGTAATAATGTTCCCTGATTTTATTGATTATAAAACACTCATTAAAAAAAGCAAAAAATGGAGAATAACATCAGAATTCACTTATTACTTACACAAAAGTCTCAGTAAAAAAATAGTAATACTCATTAAAAAATGAATTAAATTGATTAATCACCATAACTTCTTTTCTGCAATTCTTTTGTAGAACTGATATATTTAATTAATTCTTCTTCTAAATCTTCTTTATTAGTATAAATTTTATAGCCTTTCTTTTGAAATGCTTTTACTTTTTCGAGAGGAAGAATATCAGTTTTGCTCAAATAAATATAAACAACTTTATTTAATTCAACAACTCGTTGAAATAACAATTCTTGCTTATCAAGCGGATATCGCTCAGTCAAATCATAAACATATACAATGCAATCTGCGCAAAGTTCCATTGCTAAATACGCCTGCATTTCAATCGCATTCATTTTTTCTTTGCGATTTAATGTACCAGGTGTATCAATCACTTGTATTTTTTTAACACCATATTCCATATAACCAATGTTTAATGATTTTGTTGTAAAAGAATAATCTTTGATTTCAGGTTTTGCCGGCGTTAATTTTCCAAGCAATGTTGACTTGCCGACATTTGGAAAGCCAGCAATACAAACAGTTGGCAAAGAAGTTTTAATTGCTGGAAACTGCTTCATCACCCGTCGAGCTTCTTCAAGATATTCGAGTTGTTTTTTAATCTGCTTTAAAAAAGAACAAACCCGCCCATAATATTGCTTTCGATGGAATGCAATAAACTCCTGCGATCGTGACATTTTAATCTGAGGAATAATTTTATTTGAAAGAGAATCAACCTTATCAATAACCCATTTTACTGAACCAAGCGATTTTTTTAAATAGCCATAGTCAAGCGTTATTTTCAGCAATTCAAGATAAAATGGCGGTAAATTATCAACAGATGGAAAAGACTTCAAAATCAATCCCAATTGCTTTGCAATCACTTGATTAATTATTGTTACCTTCTCAATTTCTACATATTTTGACTTACCAAACTTGTTTTCAGTTTTAGAATTCTCCCGGACAGTCTCAGCATGCTTTTGCGCAGCATGAAGAGCAATATCAATATATTTATCAGCTGTTTCTACTTTTTGCAATGATTGAAAGTTCATATATTGAAAGAATAAAGGGGAGTATATAAAGGTAGGGGGTATCCATGATTTAATTATTACTAATACAAGACTACGTATAGCAAAATTTAAATAGTTAAAATAAATACTATTAATATGGTTTATAGAATAGGATTATATAATAAAGCATTTCAAATGGCATCAGTAGAAATATTAGAAGAAAGAGCTGTTACAGTAAGAGATAGAGTAACATTTAAATCATCGTTTAAAATTTCTGCAGGTCCTTTAATTTTTAATGGAGAAACATATAAAGATCTATATGTTGTCGAAGTAGATTACAAAATGGCTGAACACTTCCATAGACAAGAATTACCATTACAAGGATTTGGCTCTAACCTCTGTGATGACTATATGGAAACAGCTACAAGATTAGCTGAAGAATTTTGTCTAAAAAATAACTTTAAAGTACATGATTTAATTAATTCATGGCCAGAATACCAAGCAGTTGTTCAAAGAAAAAACTAAATCTCATTGCAGTCCTTTGCAGAACTTCTCAAATCGGTCCATACCTTCTTCAATCTGCTCCATTGACGTTGCATAACTTAAACGAACATAATGATCATCGCCAAATGCAATCCCAGGAACAACTGCAACTTTCTGCTCTTCAAGCAATAATTCAGAAAAACGAGTTCCTGATAATTTTTTACCATTAAATTTGCAATTACTTATTTTAGGAAAAGCATAAAATGCACCTTTAGGAATACTGCAGTCAATATTTTCACATTCCTGCAAACGTTTGACCATAACATCTCTTCTTTTTCTAAATTCCTGCATCATTTTCTGCACAAATTGTTGTGATTCCTGCTTCATCGTTAACGCAGCAATAGCACCATACTGGGCAAAAGTTGTCGGATTGCTCGTCATGTGGCTTTGCAAAGCATCCATCGCATTGATCAATTCACTCTCAGCAGCGCAATACCCAAGTCGCCAACCTGTCATCGCATAGGTTTTTGAAAAAGAGTTCATAGTAATCGTTAATTTTTTAATTTCATCATTCAGCGAAGCAATACTTTTATGTTTGTACTCTTCATCTTGATCATAAATAAAATGTTCATACACTTCATCTGATAAAACAAGTAAATTATGTTCAATTGCAAGATCAGCAATTTTCTGAAGCTCTTTTCGTGCAATAACAGCACCCGTTGGATTTTGCGGAGAATTTAAAACAATCATTTTAGTTTTTTTAGTGATTTTGTCTTCTACAAGATCAGCTTTAAATTGTAAACCATTGCTTGTATCCAAAGGCGCCAAAACAACTTTACCCTGCGCAATCTTAATTTGCTCTTCATAACTCACCCAATAGGGAGACGGAAGAATTACTTCATCACCTTTATTGAGAGCCGCTAAAAATAAATTAATGAGCGTATGCTTACCACCACAAGAAACCATAACATTTTGAGGCAGATACTCGAGATCATTTTCTTGCTTCAATTTTTCAGCAATTGCCTGCCGTAATTCCAGCAATCCTGTATTATTGGAATATTTAGTATAACCTTTATCTAATGCAAATTTTGCAGCATCTTTAATATGCTGTGGCGTATCAAAATCAGGTTCTCCAGCAGTAAATCCAACAACAGAAACCCCTTGCTTTTTTAACGCAGCAGCTTTTGCCGTCAATAGAAGTGTTAAACTCGGAGAAATCTTTTTAACTCTTTCAGAAAGAAATGATTTATTAAATGATTTATATGATTTATTTTTAATCATAAATAAAATTAAAGATTAACTTATTAATAAATTTACTTATACCCTTTCGTTTAATTCAATCGAACAAAATTCAAAACATTTATATATCACTTACCACTATCAATAAAATATAGAAAAGAGTTATTCTATGAAAATTAAATACAACAAATATGCAGGTGTTATGCAAATGGATAATACTTTACAACATTCAAATGACTTATTAAAAACAGGTACAACAACAATAGGACTTGTATGCAAAGATGGCATTGTTCTAGCAGCAGATATGCGTGCTACAGCTGGCAGTTTAATAGTGAACAAAAGAACCGATAAAATTATTTCAATTGCTGACACGATGGCTGTAACAATGGCTGGCACAGTTTCTGATGCGCAATTAATGGCACGATTAATCAAAGCAGAAATTGCATTAAAAAAATTTCGTTCAGGATTTGAACCAAATGTCAAAGAATCAGCAAATATGCTTGCAGGATTAGTTTATGGAAATATTCGACGAATGTCAATGATTCCTGGTATTAGCCACTTTCTGTTAGGTGGAAAAGATAGCACAGGATTTTATTTGTACGATATTTTTCCCGATGGTTCATTAACATTGATTGATGATTATGTTTCTTCAGGTTCAGGAAGCGTATTCGCTTATGGTGTGTTAGAAAACACCTACGACCCTAATTTAACAGTCGATGAAGGAGTTAATTTAGCAGTAAGAGCAATTAATGCAGCATTGCAACGAGATACCTATTCAGGCAATGGCATTAATGTCATGACAATTACAAAAAAGGGTGCTAAAAGAGTTATAGAAAAAGTATTAAATACACAGTTAACAATATAGATCAATAATGAAGCTACTACAGCAATTAATACTGTGAAATTAAAGAGATATAAGGATATAATATACAATTATCCAATATAATTACTCAAAAAACATTCTAAATAAATTTTTAATAGGTGAGAAATTAAATGGCAGTATTAAATAAAATAAGTAAAGAAATTTTAAAACAAATACCTGAAAATAAAGTAAGTGAAATCGCATTTGAAGGAGCAAATATTGTTCTCTACACAAAAGAAAAAGATTTTTTTTTAGATGGTGGAGATTCTGTCAAACAAATAGTTGATATGTTTAAAAAAAGAGTAGAACTTCGTTCTGATCCAAGTGTTACGCTAGATAAAGAAAAAGCTGAAGAAATTATTCGAAAATTAATTCCTGAAGATGCAGGATTATCTGAAATTATCTTTGACCAACAGCGATCACGAGTAATTGTTGAAGTTGACAAACCTGGAGTAGCAATTGGGAAACAAGGATCAATATTGCGAGAGATTAAATCACAAACATTATGGGTGCCTTTAATCAGAAGAGCTCCTCCAATGAAATCAAAATTAATCACCAATATTCGAAATGTACTGTATGAAAACAGTGAATATCGACGAAAATTTTTAGATAAAACCGGTCATCGTATTTATGACGGCTGGATTCGAGAGAAAAAACACGAATGGGTGCGATTAACACAGCTTGGTGCAGGCAGGCACGTTGGAAAATCATGCGTATTTTTGCAAACACCTGAATCACGAGTATTACTTGATTGTGGCGTCGATGTTTCAACAAATGATGAAAATGCTTATCCTTACCTTGACTGCCCAGAATTTAAGATTGATGAACTCGACGCAGTTATCATCAGTCATAGCCATCTTGATCATTGTGGATTTGTTCCTTATTTATTCAAGTATGGCTATCGTGGCCCTGTATATTGTACAGCGCCAACACGAGATACGATGGCATTACTATTATTAGATTATATTAAAATTATGAAAGGCGATAATCGAGAACCTATTTTTGACATCGATGATGTCAAACAAATGGTAATGCATACGATTTGCATTGATTATGAAGAAGTAAGTGATATTACTCCAGACGTAAGAATTACACTCTATAATGCAGGACATATTTTAGGAAGCAGTATGATTCATTTGCACATAGGCAATGGATTACATAATGTTTTATACACAGGTGATATGAAATTTGCAAAAACACAATTGCTTGATCCATCAGTAACAGAATTTCCAAGACTCGAAACATTAATGATTGAAGCAACCTATGGTGGAAAAACAAACATTGTACCCTCTCGAAAAGAATGTGAAATGCAATTTGCAGAATTTATTAAAGCATGCGTTGAACGAAGAGGTAAAATATTAATTCCAGTGTTAGGAGTAGGAAGAGCGCAAGAAGTAATGATGATTGTCGCAGAATTAATTAAAGCAAAGTTTATTCCAGAAGTGCCAATTTACATTGAAGGAATGATCTGGGACGTTACTGCAATTCATTCTGCATATCCTGAATTTCTAAATTCTGATATGAGAAAACAAATATTTCATAAAAATGAAAACCCATTTTTGTCTCCACTCTTCCGAAGAGTTGGTTCAGCAAAAGAAAGAAAACAAGTTGTTGAAGATGCAGGCACCTGTATCGTCATGGCAACATCAGGAATGTTAATGGGCGGTTCATCAGTTGAATACTTAAAAGAATTTGCAGGTTCAGAAAGAAACATGCTATTATTTGTTTCTTATCAAGCTGAAAATACACTTGGTCGAAGAATACAAAGAGGCGATCGAGAAATTACATTCCCAACAGGAACTAATAGAACTGAATCAGTTGCATTAAAATTAGAAGTACAAACTATAGAAGGTTTCACAGGACACTCCGATAGACGACAATTAATGAACTTCGTCTATCGATGCAGCCCAAAACCAAAAAAAGTAATCATTAATCACGGCGAAGCATCACGATGTATGGACTTAGCCTCCTCAATTTACAAAATGAACGGCATCGAAACAATCGCGCCAAGAAATTTAGAAGCGGTTCGATTGAAATAAGAAGAAAAAAAGTAAAAATCCAGAATCGCAGCAGAGCTGCAGGGCATTCAATAACATGAAGGGATTTTTACTCTTAAAAATGGGTCGCAGCAAGCTGCGGGGTATTAAACCCATTTTTTTTGAATAAATCATCGAAAAATAACTTATCCAACCATAATCTTCTCCAAAATCTCTGCATCACTCATTTGTAAAAGATACTTCAAAAAATTATCTGCTGGCTGAATATATGCTTTAACATAAGTATTATCGAAATAAAGTGATGCATAATACGATGAAAGCGTTAATAATAATGCCATTCTTGATTTCATTAAAAGAGGCAATAATTGCAATTCTTTATGATCAAAAGGAAACACTGATTGATAACCTTTCAAAATAAATGAACCAACAGAAAAAGGATCCTCTTTTTGATACATCATTGTGTGGGAAAGAGTAATTGCAAGACTACTGAGATGGGAAGAATAAACAACATCACCAAAATCAATAATAGCAAGAACTTTTTTACCATCAGTTATAATATTAAAAGGATGGCAATCATTATGGGTAACACCAGAGCGCAAACTTGAAAACACAGGAGTAAGAATTGCAGTAAAATCAGAACAAACTTGGAGCACCCTTTCACGTTGCTTTGGTTCAAGATAAGAAACAAAGTTTTGCAAACGTAATGTATTCTTCAAGTCCCATTCAAAATCACGTTGCTTTGCAAATGGATGATTAAAGTGCTGCAATTCTTTATCGATAGCTGCAATTGTCTTACCAATTGAAAAAAATAACTCTTCTTTTACTGGATAATCAGAAAGAATTTTTCCAGGAATAAATTGCAACAAACGTATACGCAATGATTGAGAGCTCAAAGATTGATAGTTAACAATTGTTTGATTATTATAAAAAGAATAAACCTTAGGGACAGGCAATCCTTTCAAATGAAGAAATTCCATTACTTTATTTTGTAAATCTAACACTTCAAAACTATCATAAAGAGTAGCTTTCAAAACACATTCATGCTCTTGACCATTGCTGTCAATAAATTTCACATAATAATTTACATCATGATAACCAGCTAATTGTTTCATTGCAATAATCTTTTTAACAGGATAATTATTGTGAAGAAATTCTTTTGCTTCAGCTTCCAAAAAAATTATTTTTTGAAAAACTGTTTGTGTTATATTTTCAGACATAGAATCACACTTACAATCACATTTATAATTATTTTTTCATATAATCCAATGTTCTTCTATATAACTCTTCGTTTTGTGCTGCAATAATTGGACCAATTGGAACTTTAGGAAGCATTCCAGATCGTGAAGCTTCTTTCAATCCCCCAGTTTCAATTCTTTTTCCTGTTTGATCAACATAATACTCAGGAAAAAATCCTTTTTCATGATAAAGAATTCCTTGCGCATTGCCAACAACACCGCCAAGCACTTCAATCATTGGTATTGCCCACATAATATCATGCAACATCGCAGGTGAACTAACTGAAACTGAAGCGCCAGTCATAAATCGAGAAGGATAATTTTCAAAAAGATTATAATAAAGAGAGGGTGAGACACTCGTGTGCAATGCTCGCTGCTGTTTTTCAGCATTTAAATTTTTATACAAATTATTTGCCCAATCAGGAATTCCTTCATCAGCAGCACCTTGCCAAATTCCCATGAGAGCAAACAATGAAGTTCGATCTTGACGGAATGGCTGCAATACAACTGGATCCCTTATAAAAAAACATGATTCATCACCATCATAAACAGAAAACTCAATTGCAATTTTGTTTTCAATTGAACCTGCAAAACCTCGCTTTAAAGAAGGAATATAACCAGCACCAGCAACTGCTTTTATTCTATTATCAACAATTTCAAACATCCCAGCGAGTGGACCCCATGAACTAGAAGCACCTTCAACTAATTTAACAGCATTTTCTGTTCCATCAATCCCATCAAGAACAGTAACCAATTTTCTTGATGGTCTTCGAACAATTCCTTCCTCACCCAAAATTGCACCACTATATACGGCATCTTCTAAAACATAAGCCATGATATGCTCTGATTTTGTATCTGCATACGTTTTGATATCAGCACCAAATTTTGCTTCAACAATTTCATTTTTCTCTCGATCAGGATCATCAAGAGAAGTTAAATAATCAGTTAGTGTATGCTTTGCCCAAAGCCCAGCTGCAGTTGTTCCAAAGATAAGAGCTCCCAAATAACCTGTATGCTTATAACCATCCCATATATAACCATTATTATTACCAGTATTATCAAAATAAAGTTGACGAAGATATTTACTGAAAGGAAAAGGAGTACCACGAAGAAGAAAAGAAGGATTACCATCATGAACTCTTGGCAAACGAATTTGAGTTGAATGTGCTAATGTCATTACTCACTTGTAGATACCAGTTATATATAAAGCTTGCCATTACTCTAATAGTAATCAGAACAACAAAAATAAGCAACACACTTCCGTATAAAAGACATATTACTTACCCCACCAGTATACTAAAACGTAACATTTATATACTAGTTGCATCATAGATAGTGATAAGGGATTCCAGTAGCTTTTCACTGAGAAAATATTTCTTCTCATACCCAACCCCCCCACAACAAAGTGAAAAGCTACTGATGACCTTATTTTCTTAAAAAAAATAAATTAAAAAATGAAATTTATTGACGATAATTCTCATAAAATAAAAACAATAATGAAACAGCTTAAAAAGCAAAGCCTTATATATAAGTGGCAAGCCCAATTGATAGTAGAGAAAACAAACGTGTGGATTATAAGTTATTGTGAGGTAGTAAAATGGTAGTTAATAGAAATACAATTAATTTAGAAGAAAGAATAAATGGAAATGCACCAATGCTTGCATTAGTAGTTGACGATTCTGAGGATCATAGCGATGCATTAAAAGAGGTACTTTCTACAGCAGGTTATTCTGTTGAAACAGCTGAAGATGGAGAAGAAGGGCTAGCAATTGCATTAGAACTATTGCCGGATGTTATCATCACAGATACACAAACACTAAAAATGGATGGACCATATTTAGTTCGAAAATTAATCGCAGAATACGCAAATGTACATCCTTTAGGAAGAAACCCATTTATCGTTGGCTCTTCAACAAGTACAATAGTACCATTCCAAGAAAGCTCTTCAAGAAATCAACGTGAAACTGAAAGAAGATATAAAGATCTTACAGGAGATAGAGAAGTGACGCAATTAAAAGATTTATACATTCGCATTTTAGGAGCAAACCAATTCAAAGTAAAAGACCTCATTTTGGACTATATCAGTTCAAATGAATTAACTGCCGACCTTTCATTATACCAAGAAGCAGAAAACCAAAAGCCAACTATTTTACTGGTTGAAGATTCTGAAATGCCACGACGATTGTATACAGCACTATTAAAAGAACAAGGCTATAATGTTGTTCAAGCAAGAGATGGTGACGAAGGATTAGCAAAAGCAATAGAAATTCACAAATATAGAGTACCATATACTGTTTTAAGTGATACTGATATGCCAAATGTATCAGGATTAAGTTTAGCAAGAGAAATTAAATTTGGCGATTCTTTAACAGGAACACCATTATTTATTGCAATGAGTGGATTCACCAATCGAGAAATTGAACCACATAAATATGGAATAGAAACACACATCCCAAGACCAAGAATAGAATTGGCTGAAGCATATGCCCAATTAGGTGCAGCACGTGTTGTCCCAAAAAATCACCTAACTGATGGAGTAGACATGTACATCACTAATGGAAGATTAGGACAAGATATCCATGTACATAGAAACGGTCCTAATGTAGGCAGCAGATTAACCACAGAATCAGGACTACATAAATTAGAATAATTTGTTAATTATTTTTCAACTCAGTAAAATTCTAAGCCTTGCTTAGAATTTTACAGAACATTTTTAAATATACTTTATTCTTTATTTTTTTTATGGTACTTGATAAACTTGGAAATTCATTGCGAGATACATTAAATAAAATAGCAAACGCTTTATTTGTCGATGAAAAATTAATAAATGAATTAATCAAAGATATCCAGCGTTCTTTATTGCAAGCAGATGTTAATGTTCAGCTTGTATTTGATCTCTCAAAAAAAATAAAAGAACGAGCATTAAAAGAAGAAGCTGCAAAAGGCCTTACAAAAAAAGAACAATTGATTAACATAGTATATGAAGAATTAACTGCATTTCTCGGAGGAGAAAATACGCGAATTGAGATTTCAAATAAGCCATTCAAAATAATGCTCGTTGGATTATTTGGAAATGGTAAGACAACAACAACTGGAAAGGTTGCAAAATTCTTTCAAAAGCGCGGCAATAAGGTTGCAGTTATCCAAACAGATACTTGGCGTCCAGCTGCCTATGAACAATTGCAGCAATTAGCAAAACAAATCAATGTTGACTTCTTTGGATTAAAAGGAGAAAAAAATCCAATTACTATTTATAATTCTTTCAAAAATGAACTTCAAAAATATGATATAGTTATCGTCGATACAGCAGGAAGGGACGCATTAAGTGATGATTTGATCACTGAACTAGAACAGCTCAATAAACAAGTAATTCCTGATGAAACACTGCTGGTAATGGCAGCAGACATCGGTCAAGCTGCGCAAAAACAAGCTGAAGCATTTAGCAAAGCAAGCAAAATAACAGGAGTGATCATCACAAAATTAGATGGTACAGCAAAAGGTGGAGGAGCGCTCTCAGCATGCACTGCAACAAAAGCTTTTGTTAAATTAATCGGAGTTGGAGAAAAAGTTGATGATCTTGAAGAATTTAAGCCAAAAAACTTCGTCGGCAGATTACTTGGCATGGGCGATTTAGAAGCGTTGCTCGAAAAAGCAAAAGAAGCAATCTCAACTGAAGAAGCAGAAGATTTAGGAGAAAAATTCATGTCAGGAAAGTTTAACCTCATCGATTTATACCAGCAAATGGAAGCCATGAACAAAATGGGCCCCCTTGGAAAAGTGCTTGAAATGGTTCCAGGATTTGGACAATTAAAAATGCCAAAAGACATGATTGATGTTCAGCAAGGAAAATTAAAAAAATGGAAATTTATTATTGATTCCTGTACACACGCAGAATTAGAAGATCCTGAATTGCTCAATGCATCCAGAGTTGCAAGAATTGCAAAAGGCTCAGGCACAAATGAGCAGGAAATAAGAGAATTAGTAAAACAATTTCGACAAAGTAAAAAGATGATGAAAATGTTCAAAGGAACAAATCCAAAAAACATGGAAAAAATGATGGGCAAATTAAAAGGAATGCCTGGCATCGGGATGTGATTTTAATTAAAAATTAACATACCATTATAAGTACTTTTCTTCTGCAAAACTTTATAAATCCTTCAAATATCTACAATTACTATGACAAAAATCAAAGTGAGCAAGGATAAACAAATCGAAATGCAAAAAAAATACGCTGAATATCAAACAATTGATCAGCGAGTAAAACAAATTAAAGAACAATTAGAAAAGTTTGAAATCCAAATCCAAGAATTAAACAACATCCACGAATCATTGATGGAATTAAAGCAGGTTAAAAACAATACTGAATTGCTTGTCCCAATGAGCTCAGGAATTTTTGTAAAAGCAGCAGTACAAAATACTGATAAACTAATAGTCAATGTCGGTGCAAATATTGGCGTTGAAAAAACAATCGATGAAACTGCAAACTTATTGGCAGTGCAGCAAAATGAAATCGTTGAATACCGTCAGCAACTAATGGAGCAAATGCAATTGCTTGTTAATCATGCAGGAATGTTAGAACGAGAATTAACAGCATTAGCAGAATCATCAGAAACTGGAGAATAAAAGTAAAACAGAGATTAAAAAAAGAATAATAAATAATTACAATCAAAAAAGAGGAGCAATACATGTTTTCATTTTTAAAAGATAAACTAAAGTCAGCAATAGGAAAATTTACAAAAGATGTTGCAGCAGATGCAGAAACAACTGAAGTAAAAAAAGAGGAAGTTATACAACAGAGTCAAGAAATCAAAAAAGAAGAAGAAAAAAAAGAAATAAATGAACAAATTAAAGAAGAGATTGAAGAAAAAAAGATTCACCATGAAATACACAAAAAAGAAACTCAGAATATTGAAACAGAAAATAAACATGAAACAAAGAGTGATAGCGCTCAAACAGATCATCAAAAGAAGCATCCTGAAAAACAATCAAAAGAAAATATTAAAGAAAAGAAGAAAACAGATTCTGAAAAGCATACAGAATATATAGATTTACAAAAAAATGAAGAAATTCTTGATCAAGACTTAAAAGAAGAATTAGCAGAGAAAAAAGGATTCTTTTCTAAAATGAAAGAGAAATTTACAAAAAAGAAAGATAAAGAGTTGCAAAAAGAAAAGATTAAAACTGCAACAGAAGAAATAAAAAATGAAATTAAAGTGATTCAAGAATTAGAAAAAAAAGAATTAGAAAAAGAGAAAATTGAAGAAGAATTTAACGAAGAAATAATAAAATATGGCGCAGAAAAAAAATCTCAGAAAGAAAAAGAGTTGCAACAATTTAACAAAAAAGAAGAAAAAGAATACAGAGAATTAAAAGAAGAATCACTTCCATTAGAACCAGCACAGATTATTCCTGAAAAAGAAACAATAACAGCTCCAATTGTCCAGCAAATAAAAGAAACAAGAAAGCAACCTATTGAAAATGAACAACCAAAAAAAGGCTTTTTCTCAAAATTAACGGATACAATTACTAAAACAAATTTAAGCGAAGAAAAATTCAACGATATTTTCTGGGAATTAGAGATTATTTTAATGGAAAATAATGTTGCTGTTGAAGTAATTGATAAAATAAAATCAGACTTAAAAAAAGAACTTGTTGACAGCAAAGTAAAAAGAGGTACTGTTGAAGAAATAATCTCAGAGACACTACGAAACACCATTGATGAACTTTTTACCGTACAGAAAATGGATTTTCTTGAAAAGGTAAAATCAAAGAAACCCTGTATTATTGCTTTCTTTGGTATTAATGGCTCAGGAAAAACAACCACAATTGCAAAAATTGCAAATCTCCTGCAAAAAAATAATCTCACTTGTGTAATCGCTGCTGGCGATACATTCAGAGCAGCTGCAATCCAACAGATTGAAGAGCATAGCACAAAATTAAATATTAAATTGATCAAACATGAATATGGCTCTGATCCTGCTGCAGTTGCATTTGATGCGATTAAATATGCAGAAGCAAAAAAAATAGATGTTGTTCTTATTGACACAGCAGGAAGAATGCAATCAAATGCCAACTTAATGGATGAAATGAAAAAAATAATTCGAGTTGCAAACCCTGACTTGAAAATATTCATTGGTGAAGCCATAACTGGCAATGATTGTGTCGATCAAGCAAAAGAATTTAACACAGCAATCGGTATTGATGGAATTATATTATGTAAAGCAGATGTTGATGAAAAAGGCGGCGCTGCGCTCTCAATCAGTTATGTTATACAAAAACCAATATTATTTCTCGGTGTAGGTCAAACATATGATGATTTACAAGAGTTTGATAAAGAAACAATTATGGAAAGCTTAGGTGTGTAAAATAATTATTATAAAAAAGAACTGTTTAGTTTTCGACTGATCTCTCTGTATCTCTAATAATATTTGCAAGATTAGTTACAAGATTCTTACTTTGAATAACTCTTTCATTCATTGCATACATTGCTTCTTGATAACTTTGGTCAGAAAATAACTTGTATTTAGGAGTGTTATATCTACCGGTAAGTGAACCAAAAACATATCTCTGTCTGAATTGTTTGAGTTGTAAATCTAATGAAGATTTTCTATAACATAATCCAATTTCAAAAGCTAATCTATTTTTAGAAACTTCTTGCAACAATTTTTTACTTTCTTCAGTTTTTTGTCGTATATTTTTTTCAAGATAATAAGAAAGATAAGAATGATTTTTTCTCTCTAATTGATCTAATTCTTGCTCACAAAATGCTTGTTTTAATTCTTCATTATAAATAACATATAAATTACTTGCTTCTTCAAGTGATGCTACTTTCTGAGGATCAACAGGATCACAACCAAAAAGTTCCATTATTTTACTTGCTTGCTGCCACGGTAGAAGTTCTGTAGCTAATGCTACATAATTCGCAAAACAAAGCATTTTCCAAGGTGGAGCATTATGGAAGAAAAGTTTGTTCATTGAAATTGCTTCTGCAAGGGAAGAATCTCCTGTAATTGCAACAGGAAGCTCCGAATATTGAAGCAATTCTCTAAATCTTTGCTGTGGTTGTGGACCAATATGGATTATATCAATAAATCCATGGATATCTGGAAACACTTTTTTTGCTCTTGGAGAAGCTTCGTAGATTTTAACTTCTCCATTTGAAAGAAGATAAATATGATTGCAAGGCTCTCTGAACCGGTGAATGTACATATCATCATACTGTAAGTATTGTTCTTCAAATCTACTCGTATCAAAAATAGTCACTTTTGTTTCTTCAGGTTTATTCATTTTTATTGATTTTATAAGCGAATGAAGATAACTATCCATTTGCGTACACCCTTCGGAATACATACCAAAATCTTCATACTTTGCATAATATGTAAGAGTCCAACTACTTTGCATTGCTCTTTGTTTGATTTCTAAAGGTAAAATAAATTGTGAAAGCATTTGTTGTTTCCAATCAAGTGAAGGAACTGCTGATCGTACACCTTTTTCAATATGTATTCCTAAAGCTTCTGAATCAAAACCAGTAGTAAGCATTGTATGCTGCCTTCCTGAAGCATCTTCAAACATTGTATTTGATCTTATTTCGCGAGGTAACCATAACTGTTCTAGTTTATTTAATGGACGAATGGCTCCTAAATTATGTACATTTATATTACGATCACAATCGTATTCTTGAAGATAAATATTGAATTTTGCAGAAAGAAGAAGATCATTGATATCAATTGGATTATCAGCAAGAAGTGAAGAATAAATGGCAATAGGATAGTGTGAAATTTCTTCCAAGAGCTGAGCTTTTTGCATACATCTTATTTCTATTCCATCAAAAATGATTTTTCCATTCTCATTTTTTATGCCGACATTTATTCTTTCCTCAAGGTTCAGTAAACTATCCACTATTTTTGGTTTATCAGTATATAGTACTACGTCCCAACCTAATTCTTCTTGCAAACTTTTGGCTAACTTAAGTGATGAAATATAATCACCATAGCCATCAGATATTGCGTTCATTTGTATTGCGATTGCTTTCGACTGTAACTGTTGCATTTTGTGAGTAAATTTTGATTCATTTATAAATTTTATTAAAAATAACTACTCCAGAATAGTTAATAAAACATAATATTTATAAAGCAACTCATTACCCCAACCATAAGGGTAACCAGTTATGAAAAGAAGAACATTTTTAGAAGGATTATTAACAACACCAGCATTACTTCTCGCTCCTTTTGTATTTGATGGTTGTTCAAAAGAACCAATAAATGAAGAAAAACTGCACCCAATGAAAGCATTAGATCCTCATTCTCCAACACTCGAAGTCATTCTTTCAATTGAAGGAAGAACAAATACAGCTGACTACAGAATAGAAGATAATGATGTTATTAATATTGGTTTTAGATTAAAAAATGCAGTTAAATCTGCAGGGAAAAAACTTACATTAAAATATTTCATGGTAAATGAAAGATTGAAACAAGCTGTTTATAATCATAACTGGAAAGAAATAGTTAAAAATAATGACCTTATCTTAATGGGAGAACGAAATGATTTTACTGTAGAACAAGATGGTACTGCTTATTTGGAAGGTTTTTTTCAATTTGATAATCAATTAGAATCAGCATACGAAAAAGATACAGCATTCATTAATCCTGCATTTGGGAAGAATTATAGAATGAATGGATTTTTATATTTAGTACAAGTTTTTGATGATAAAGAGAAATATGTTACTGGAAAAATATGGGGCAATGGCGCAAATGACATTTTGAAATTTCAAACTACAGTTGAACAAATTGCAGCACAAGAAAGAATTGTTCAAGCAAGACCAAAGCAAACAAAACAACAAAGACCAACTGTCCCAGAACCAATAACACAGCCAAAACTTCCTAGAGTAGAATTAAAACAACCAAAATTACAAGAACCAATAATTGCCAGAGATACTACTAATGATCAAACAACTAGAAAAAAAGTATTTATTTATGAACAGCAATTAAATCGTCAAGAAGAAGCATTTTCTTTTGCAGTTGTCGATTTTTATCAACCGCATCTTTATGAAATTGAATGGAATGGAAATAACAGTGTAAGAATTAAAGATAAAGCAAGCAGAAGTTATGAAGAAAAACTACACAGAGAAGCAAAAAGAAATAATTTTAAGATTACACCAATGATCAGCATATTTAATTCTGAATTGATTAAATATGTACTTAATAATAAACAATATTATGCAGAACAAATAAGAGATCTTGTCACAGAAAATGCATGGGATGGGATTGTCATTGATTTTGAAACAATAAGAATAGGAGTTGAAAGAAGTAGAGATTTGACTCAGTTTATGGCTACTTTAAGACAATACTTGCCGAGCGGTAAATATACTATCAGTATGGCAACAAGCCCCCGATTCAAAGAGAGTAATGGAGTAGATAGTGCAAGCAATGGTTACAAACATCATGGTTTTTATGATTTTAGAGAACTTGGCCAAATAGTTGATTATC
>OBEQ011662069.1_pt1 | contig 42305 bp, 31 predicted proteins | sample 1670901 | NCBI WGS metagenome assembly OBEQ01 (sample SAMEA104232315, study PRJEB22302) | groundwater metagenome | biome: forest; feature: aquifer; material: groundwater | place: USA | collected 2011-08-07 | depth 5.4 m
AAAAAATGGAATATGTCTCTGCGCAACTGGAGCGAAGTCATCGGCCAACTCTCGATCATGTTTCCAGACCGCATCAAACTTTAACCAATAATCCCAAACCTATGTCCAACCCATTTACACAAAACTGCTTGCACACCCCAATGATAATGGTGCGTTCCGTGCCGTGCGAAGGGTCTATAAACTTTGTACCGATTTCAACCAGCCTCCCAACATTCTGCCAATTTCATCAAGTTGTGACTGTAATTGGAAAATTTTAGTTTCATTCACCAAAACGAGTTCAAGCAACAGTCGTAATTTTAAAGTTGAGACCTCCAATTTACTACTCGCCTTAATCAAATATGCCGCCTTCAAAGTTTTTGGTGCATTTTTTGCCATCACCAAAATTTCCATGCAATCTAAAATCGAGTTTTCAAGACTCAAGCCAAGCGTAAACCGTCTTCGCTTCTCCAGTTTGTTGTTGAGGTCTATAATCGCCTTATACGTATCATAAGTTTTATTGATAATGGGCAATGAATCCATAGATTTGAGTTTAAAAAATATTTGGAGAAGCTGGCGTGAGTTCAGAAAAGGTAAGCGAACTGGCAATGAAATGCACACTTTTCAATATTCGCTTGAAAAAAATCTCTTTGAACTTTTTCAAAATTTGAACACGAGTTTGTATCGCCACGGCGGTTACAGAAAATTTATCGTCTGCGACAACAAACGACGGGAAATTGCAGTGGCTTCGATTCGTGACAGAGTCGTGCACCGCTTGATCTACGATTTTCTGGAAAAGATTTACGATAAAACCTTTATTTATGATGCTTGGTCTTGTCGCAAAAACAAGGGGTTGCTTGGCGCAATAGAGCGAATAAATGCCTTTATGAAGCCATTTTCTGCCGTACCCCCCCCCCCTACACTCCAAAAAACGGCTACGGCAAGCCATTTATTCAGGTCTGGAAATGTGATGTAAAGAAGTTTTTTGATAGTGTCAATCAAGAGACTTTGCTTAAAATCCTTTCACTTCGGATCAAGGATAGTACAACTTTAAACCTGCTCAAAGAAGTAATTGCCAGCTACACCACAATTACTGGCAAAAAAGTCGGCATGCCAATCGGCAACCTCACGAGCCAAATATTTGCCAACATTTACCTCAACGAACTTGATCGCTTTGTGAAGCACCAGCTCAAGCCCAAAGCCTATGTACGGTATGGCGATGATTTTATTTTGATTGAAACAGATGCTGAGAAACTACTTTCTTTCAGAGCTAAAGTCACCAGTTTTTTAAACACGGAACTCAAATTAAAGGTAAATCCCAAAAGCGACAAAATCATGAAAGTCCATAACGGCCTCAAACTTTTAGGCGTTCAATTTTGGTCTTCTGGAAGAACATTAAACAAACGCAATCTTTCTCGCACCAAAGAAAAATTGGCTTCAAGTAACGTGTCCAGCTATAGCGGACTCATCAAAAAGCACGGTAACAAAAAGCAAATCAAACACTTCAACTGGTTGGTTTATGAGAAGTTTATTGCCGATCTTTAAGATTCAGAATTTCCCAGTTTTCTTTGTATTGATCCAGCCATCCTTCAATGTATATTTTTAGAAATTCATTATCACCCCGTAGAGTTTTCCTGTAATCAGGCAAGAGCCAGCGTATATCGTTTTCTTTATGTGCTCGGCCATTTTTACCAATAGTTGAAAACCAAATTTTGTGTGCTGTTGCTATGACTTCGGCAACGATTTTACTTGGAATTATATATACAACAGGTGCAGTTGCGGCATCATCAACAAAACAATAAAAAAGATGCTTGGACTTTAGGTTTTCATGTTTGAGTTTCATTTGCCAGCCCCCATTGGATTTTTGTTTGCCCATCGTTTTTACTTGGATGACCGCAGTAAGCTCTCCCTCAACATTCGTCACAATTAAATCGGCATTTGGAACGCCTTTAGGGGCAAGGGCAGCTATGTACCCCATGCGGAGCAATCTATACATGACGTAGTGTTCACCAGCAGCTCCAGTAAGTGTTGTTTGATGTTTTATCATAACGGGGCGACCTGATAGATAATCTTGTTTATTGATCGTAAGAATGAGCCGATAAAAGTTTACCAGATTTGATCCAATTTCTTTAGTTTCACTTTCCGTAAAGGCTCTATTGTACTGCTTTTCCAATATTGCTTTTAGCTCTCTGATGTCTTGGTCGTCCATAACCACTATTTAAGTTGCAGTTTTTCGATGCCGTCCTTGAGCACCATAGTAGCCTTACAGTCATCCTCGTTATATTCAAGAATGCGTTGAAGTATCTGCGGATCATTCTTTTCAAGGTATTCATTGAACCATTGGATAGAAAGCGCACCAGACGGGGTTTCATCCCGCCATTTAAAACCGAGGTACATGGCGATTGCCTTTAGAGAGTAGCTACTTAAAGGCCAATCCGTATGCTTTTGGACTACCTTGTAGAGGTCAATTACATTGGGATTATCAAAAAATGCCGTCAGTTCTTCTATAGAAATCACGTCAGAATAGCGTTGTTGTAACTTCTTATAAGTCGTCTTTTCATGATGAGAAAAATAGTAAACTGCAAAATCATTTTGGGGCAATGAACGAATGTATTCCCAAAACCTCCCCCAAGCTTCTTTCTCGGCTTCATCCCCCATCTTTCTTGCGGTAAATTCAAGGAATCTCTCTTTGCTTTCGCTTCTCTCGTAGACACCGTGCAAATAAACAAATTCCTGCGTGGGGTCGTCTTCAATATCAAAAAAAAGTTCATATTTTACCTTAGGAAATGGCACGGTTTCGTACAGCACAGGCTCTTTGGTCTTGAAAATAATATTAGCCCGTCTCACCGCTTTCTTGAGACTATCTTCGCCAATACGATAGAGAAAATCTTTGTTGCCGTTCTTCTTTTCTTGGGTTTTAAGTTTCATCGCTTCTTCAATGTCCATTTCAACAAATTCATCAAGAGTCTCAATGTTTAAATCCTCATTCAAACGGTCACGATCACTGCGGCCAAGGTAGAAAACATTCGTCAGGTCATGGTTGTCCTCACACCACTTTTTACAGCTATGATACCAAGGGCACAACTTACAAATACCCGCATTAGCTGGCTTGTTTCTATATTCATTTTTCATCAAAAATTCGACATGCTTTTTGATTTGTTCATAAAAATTCCACCATGTCTCTGGAGTTCTTGCACCTCTTGGCGATTTTAAATCGTACTCAACGGTCTCACCATCAATATCTATAATCTTACCTTGGTCATGAGTCGCAAAACCGAGCCTCTTAAGTAAATCATTATAGAGGCATAGCTGGACGGCATAATGTTTTTTTGGCTTACCTTCAACCCCTTCATCTTCATCCGCACCCGCAAGTGCCATGCCAGACTTAATGTCTATCGGCATGTATGAATCATCAGGGAGTTTCTTTAAAAGATCAGGAATACCGAGCAAATTTTCATGTCTCAGAACCCCTTGGTAAATAAGCGGAGCTTTGTTATTCATCGCTTCAACAGTCTTTTGAAAGCGTTCCTCTAATGAACCCTCACCTAAATCAAGGTAATCCCCGATCTTGGCTAAAACCTTTTCCTCATGGAGTACACCCTTAGTCCAGAGCAACTCCACGAAAGGGTTCGTTTCTTGAATCTTTTCATTTTGATCGCCATAAATATCTTTCCAGACCCTATGCGGACATTGGAGGTAGTCGTAGAGTATTGAAGCGGTTATGTATGGCATTGCTGGAAGTTAAGCTAAAATCATTTGTTCAACTTGGTTTTGTGCCTCAAGAACTGTGTATTCCGCTTCTTTCCTCAACCGTTTTGCTTTTTCATAAATCGTTTTTACACCACCAACAATTTCGCTCTGTTTAGCTTCATCAGGAATAGGTATAAGTAAATTTTCAACGTCTTCCGTTTGCAAGCGGGGCAAAGTATTGCCAGTCATCAGCCTGCTTGTTTGTTCTACAACAATGGAACGAGTTAAAAATGAAAATAGAAAGTATGGATCGCATTTTTGTACTTCAAAAACATGAAATTCTGTTGAACATACACCATCAAAATCAGCAAAAAACACTTTGTTCAGATAGGGGCGCAACTTTGGAAATAACACATCGCCCTTTTTGAAAATGAAAGCACTGCCTATGCTTTCTTTCAGATTAGTTTCTGCATATTCACCTGAATTTGAAACGATATTTTCAAGTCCAATGTATGGCATATTTTCAGGAATGTTAGTAACAATTTCTCTTCGGAATTTTACAACGTCCCTTAAGGAGGAAATTGGTGTACTTGATTTTTTAATTGCTGTCAGAGCCTCTAAGCGTACGGGGTGGAAATACATAGGGTCAATTCTATTCACCATTTCGCTATTCCAAACATGAAATGTTATTTTACCCCCCCCCTCAGTTTTGTCAAATTCTATCCCCAACTCTTCAAGAACAAAACTATCAATTGAGGCGAGGAGCATTTTTATTTCTTGCTCCTTTTTGTGTTTCTTCTCATACGCCCCCTGAATTTTTTTAACAACTTCATTCTGAACTGCAAGAGGTGGCATAGGTATGTCAAAATTCTTTATTGTTTCAATTGTAATGTTGCCTTGAATTGCACCAATCTTTTCACGCTCAATCAGTTTCCTGCTGGCTTCGCTGTTTAACCAAGCCGCAACATAGTCCTTGTTAATTTCATCGTTGAGGCAAAATTTAATCATAAAAGAACCAAAAGCAAAACCTTCGGCCTCTTTCGGGATGACAACAACTATACCAACTGACCCACTCCTTGAAATAAGCAAATCGCCTTGGTGTACAACCGCTTTGCCAATTTCATCTTTCTGTTCTTCCAACAAATAAACAAGATCGTTTAAATCAAGCCCGTCATTTTTCAAATTTAGAATACGCAAAAATGGTATTCCGAATTCAACATAATCATTTGTTGTAGAAAGGCCATAGCGAATATCAGTTATAAAATCGCCAAGTTTTTGCGATTTATATTTTCCATTTTGGATAGCCCTTTGGAGTTCACGGATTGCTGGAAGCCAATATTTCGCATCAAGTCGTCCGCCACTCTGCACATCATCGCTCCAAGTGGTAAAAATTTTGAACGAACTAGAACCGTTATTATTTTTTGAATTTCTTGTATTGTTCATAGATTTCATTTAAGTCATTTTTAGAATCTTTTTTGCCCGTAGCGTCATAACCAATATGCTCAGCGATTGCCATAAAAATTTGATAGCGTCCTGTTTTTTCACTTTGATCTTTTTTACGGACGAATATGACAGAGGACTTTACGCCTGCCCCAAAATGAGTGAAAGCAAACTGCGGTAAACTAATAACCGCCTGCACTTGGGTTCTTTCCATCAAAAAATCACGAACATATTGTAATGTTGAGTTTGATAAAATCCCATCGGGTAAAACTATTGCCATTTGTCCAGTTCCAGACTTCAAAAAATCAATGCAACGCTCAATAAATAAAATTTCAGTCTTCTGATTGTCACGAGTTTTCTTCCCATTTTGTCCAAGCGTAAATTGCTCAAGATAGGGGTGTTCACTTCGCTTCACATTCGCACCAAATGGAGGATTAGTAACAATCACATCAAAATGATCTTTCGCAAAACCTCGATTTTTCTCAGTCATCTTGGTGACGTTCTCAAGTGCATCAAAGCCAATGACATTGGTGTGTCCGTCATCATGAATAATCATATTCATTTTAGCGACACGAGCAATTGAGTCATTTATTTCAATTCCAAAAAGGTTATTTTGAGCAAAATCGTGCCAGAAACGATACTTTTCGGCATCGTCACCTTTGTAGTACTCCTCGGCTTGGCTTCGTACTTCATCAAGGGCATGCAAAAGAAATCCGCCAGAACCACAAGCGGGATCAAGGACAAGGTCGTCATTTTTAATATCCATCATCTTGATGGCAAAACTCACAATTTCACGAGGGGTAAAAAATTGTCCGCTTTTGCCTTTAAAAAAGTCTTCCATGAACTGCTCAAAAGCAACGCCTTTAGTATCAAGGTCTGTTTTGTTGAGCGAAACGCTTTGCAAGTGCCCCACGACGGTATACAGCTCTTCTGGGTCAATTTTTAAAGTTTCCTTAAATACCTCGGGGTCTTTCAGTTTTGCTTCAAGATAAATGTCATTTATGCGGTTATAGACGCTAGCAGCTTTTTCATGTGTTTTGATTTGGAAATCATAATACTCGCCAGTTTTGCGTCCACGCTTTTCATCACGAATCTTTACAAAAATAATTTTGCAAAGCTCATCAAAAGCCACTGTTGGGTTTCTTTTGCCACCAGCCCAAAGTGTATTGTGAGATTTTTCCAAAGCACGTTTAAGCTCCGACTTATCAAGCACTTTTAAATCCCAATCTGGATCGCCCTTTTTGTAGCGAAACTCCTCAATTTTTCCATAAGATATTGGAATGTCGGTAATCGTTGCCTTCTCGGGTTCTTTGTCGTTCCATTCGTTCGTTTCCATTGCACGTCGAGTATTACCAGCAACACAAATCGCAAGCGGAGAATGGAGGATACGAGCGTTGGCAATTGCCTGTTTCGTGGCTTGCTCAAATTCAGCATCGGAAATCCCATCTTTCTTACACTCTACGACGATGTATGGCTTCTTCTTGGTATCGTCTTCATAAATGACAATATCCGCATAACGTTCGGGAGTGCGGTCTGGCATTTCCACTTCAAGCTCAATCCTGTTCACTGGATAGTGGTATTTCTCAATAAGATCGCAATAATATTCAGCACGAACTTTCTCTTCTGGGTCTTTTAAATTTTCTTTGTGCTTGGACGGAAGATATTCAATTTTTCCTCCATCATGGAGAGTAAAATATCCTTTGCTAACAGCCGTTTTTAACCTTTCTTCAAAAGTATTTATGTCGATTTTATTTGCCATGACTGCAACAAAAAGGGCTACCTAGTCGGAGCAGTCAACAAATAGCTAGCCGTAAGGCTCTCTAAATGTTGTCCGCTAGGTAACCCCAGCTTGGCCATTTAGAGAGCAAGAAATCTCGCCTTTATGACTAATTATTTGTTGACTGCGGCATCAATATAGCAAAAAAGAGCGTTTATACAAAGTTTTGATACCCAATTGCTAGAGAGCCTTAGCAATTGAAATTTAACGCCAAATGAGCTACTTTAACCTCATGAAATCCTCATACAAAACATATCATGCCAACAGCGAGCTTCGACCAGTTGCACTTTCTAATGAAAATTAGCCCCGACCTTTTAAGCCAGTATGCCAAACATCATGGAATTGACTTTAAAACTAAAACCGAAGGTGCGAGTGAAAAAATAGCAGACGAATTTATAAAAGTTATTGAGAAAGTACCCCAAAACACTCAAGGTAAATTTTGGGGCGAGGCTATTGATATTGATGAAATCGGGACTGGAAATGGATGTGATTACTTGCTCAATAGAGCGCACGCAAAGGGATTGAATATAAAACAAAAAGACTACGAAAAGCTTCAAAATGCCAAAGAACGGGCAATATATTTTTATCTCAATTTCCCCGATCTTTTTTCTGAAACCTGCGATGAATATAATATTGAGAACCTGCAAGGATGGCGTGCAGAAAAGACTGTTAGCAAAAGTCTTGAAGAAATTTTACCAAATATCCCTGATTTTAAATATGGGTTGAGCGTGCTTTATGGCAAGGAGTACAAGGGGAAAAATTTGAAGGTCAAGCATGTAAAAAGAGGCGAAACGGTCACATTTATTGCCTATATTGAGGATTTATTCACCAATGACACAAGCTTTAAAGATGGCGATTTAGATACCAAAATTCCACGAAAGCCCGTTTTCAGTGCTTACTTTCTTTATCGGCCTAACCAAGGCATTTTGGAAGTCAAAGCGAAGGGTGGGAAAAAAAGAATCCGACAACTTCAAGAAGAGTTCATCAAGCACATGCTCAAAGAAAGTCCCAACATAACAAATGAGGCTCGTTATGATTTTGATAAAATCCAAAACATTGATGCACTAACATTCCCAACAGAGGCAAAAGACTTGGTGGAGAGCGTAACACTCAAAGCACTACGGCTTATTCACAACACGACTAAAAAGCGTCTTTCTATTGATCTTGGAAACAACAGAGGAGAGGGCACGGAAGCTATTATTAAAAGCCTCAAAGAAATGAACATTGATTTGTTTGATTACCAAGTCACACAATGCAAGATTGAAGTCATCTTCGATAATCTTGGCAAAGGCCGTAAAAGAAAGCTGACCGTAACTATTACTTACCCCAATATTTGTGACCTCAAGGAGCGTGACATTGATATTGCCGTAGGTCGATTATTGAAAAAATGGAAACTAGACCTCTTTTAAGATGAACAAGCCATTTACAGGCCTTATAACGGCCATCCATCAATATCCAGATTACATAAGGGATCAAAACCTCCAATACTTATTGCACGATGCCGACATCAAATCATTGGAAGGTTTGGCCGTCCTCAAGCAAGGGAGCGATTTAAAAGAAGTTCCTTGTCAAAGTTGTGATGAAGACCACTTTTTAGAAGTGCGTGTTGAGGGCGAGAAAATTTATTGTTTTTGCCCGCAATCGGACATCACTCGCAATTATCTTGAACCGCACGAAGTAAGGACGTGGTGTTTTGATGTTGAAACATTTTTACAAAAAATGGCTCATCAACTTGATATTGATGACAATGTTGAAAAACTTGAGGTTCAAAGCATGTGGCAAATTGGTGGCTTTTCTAAAGAGGATACTCGTTACAACTGTTACTACTACCAAGGTAAAAAAATTGATGAAGTCATGGCGTACATTCATCGGCAGCCCAGCCCAATGAGGCGGTACATTATATTTACAAACAAACAAGAAACTATGTCGTCATTGGAAACCGACCATAGCCTCCTGTGTATTGAAATCAAAGAGCTTGTCGAACTGAAAAACAAACAACTTGTTTTTAACAAAAAGCTTTTCAGTGAGTTTTTAATCAACGGGTTTAGGAGCGTATTTTTTAATCCTAAAAATGGTGATTTGATCGTGAACGGCAAAATCATTGCTAAAATCAACCCTGCAAGTCCAGAATACTATTTTGCCGAAATACTTTGGAAAAATTTTAATGAACCCGTAGCCCATAAAAAGATTGAAAGCTACATGTACCAGAAAACCAAAAAAGCCTATGCCGACCTAGCTGGAAAGCTTTGCCATAAGCAAAAAAAGAGGATTAAAGATATTTCCGAAGAGCCCAAAATCATAGATGAGATTTTTGACACGACAACAGACCATGATGGAGAAAATGCCTACATCATGCGAAATCCCTAACACCGCCAAGACTTTTTTAGGACTTTGGGGATAAATCCGAGACCGACTTTAGTTTGAAACGTCAGTAAGCTTTGCATCGTAAGCTTACCTTTTTTGCCGTGGAAAAATCTGCGGCAGACCAGTGCGCATTGGGATTCATCTTAATCCCTAATGACAACACTATGTCTCAATCCGAAAAATTTCCTTTTGTTACCTACGATGCCGCCTTAGCAAGCGCATTGATAACGAAAGGATACAAAGTACAAAGTCGCCGTTACCTTCGATCAGGAAAAGCATATTTCACATTCCACGGAGCTGAATCACTCAAACGGGCAATCGAACTCTACTGGAACGATGGGTTATTGCTCAATGCACGGACACTTCTGGCCGAATACAAACGCACCGTCGAAAAGTCTAACGACAGACGGATATGAAGATCGAACTAGAAGACCTCAAGAGTTTTCAGAGGCTTTGGAAAGAGCAATTTCAATCAGACTTAAGTGAAGAGGAAGCAATCGAAAAAGCAACTGCTCTGCTTGAAATGATGAAAGTTATCTACAGGCCGATTCCAAAGCCTAAAAACCTTGATACAAACCGACAGCTTTCCATCTTAGACTTTAATCACAATCCGACCCATGAAGTATAACTTATCGAAAATCAGGCGCAAAACTGCCTATAACACCCAAGAAATTAGCCAGTTGCTCAAGGTGAACAGGAAAACAATATTTCGCTGGATTAAAGAGGGCTTGGTGCTAATGGATGCAACCCAAAATCCCAAGCTGATAATGGGTGATGACCTTAAAGCCTTCATAAAAGCCAAACGTGAGGTAAAGCAGTTGAAACTTAATTGGAACGAGTTCTATTGCCTGCGTTGCCGAAGGGCGGTTCTAGCAAAGCGTGGATCAGAACAAACCGAAAAAACAGGTAAAAGCATCGGCTCAAAAAATAGAGAACAGGAAATGATCTCTGCAAAATGTAAAGAGTGCGGGGGCTCTGTAGCGAGGCTTCTTTGAAGGGAATCCAAAATGATTAACTGATTCCATTTCGCACCGTTTAAATGTCTCAATTCATAACTTTATTCATTCAACAAATTTCACCATGCAAAAACTACTCAAACCACGAGCCAAGATTGGCGATATTGTCATCGTCAAAAAACTCATCCTCACCGCACAATATAAAATATCACACGCCCGATTATCTGGAAACCGATGGAAGTATGACGGCTACCATCAATTTCAAGTTGGCATGAACGAACTCAAAACTTTCGTGAATACATTTAGCAACAACGAAATATGTTGGAATCTTACTACAAACGAACAATATGAGACCGACTAAAATAGCTCAATTTTTACCTTCATTTATTAAACCAACTTCACAATGCAAAAATCATTCCAAAACGAGGTCATGAAAAAACAGTTTTTCCTTTACCTCAAAGAGGTCAAAGGGTTCTCAAAAGATTCCGTTGATGCCTATGAGCGAGCAATATTGCTCTGGCAGGACTGCACGACCAACAAAGATTTTGCAAGCTTTGGGAAACAGCAGACGAGAGCTTTTAAAATCTGGATCAAGAGTCGTACAAACAGAAAAGATGAAACTCTTTCATTGGTGTACATCTATAACGTTCTAAGAAGGCTCAAAGGGTTCTTTGACTGGCTTTCAATGCAGCCGCACTATAAATCAAAGATCAATCAGGTCATTATTGAACATTTGTCGCTTTCCAAAAAGGAGACTCGCATAGCAATCCAGCCAAACAAACGTGAGATTCCTTTAATGGAGGATGTCATCAAAGTTATTGAAACAATCAAAATTGGAAGTGACGTTGATAGGAGAGACCGAGCTTTAATTTGCTTCACTCTACTAACAGGAGCGAGAATATCGGCAATTTACAGCATGCCAATGATGGCCTTTGATGAAGCGACTTTGACCGTAGATCAAAACCCAAAGTATGGGGTCAAAACGAAGTTCTCGAAACACATCACCACAACCTTTTTCCCTATCGAGTATTCAGAGGCAGTTCGTTACTTTGTGGAGTGGTATAGGTATCTGAAACAGACGAAAGGCTTCACAGGTAAAGACCCGATATTTCCAATGGCAAAAGTAGAAAACGGACAGCAAAATATTTCCTATCACAACACTGGCGAAGTAGTTCCGTTATTCTGGCAAAGTTCAAATTCGGCAAGAAAAATATTTCAGAAACGCTTTGTCGATGCCGAAATACCATATTACCACCCTCACACTTTTAGGCATTTAGTTGTAAAAGAGTTCGCCAAAACGAGACTGACCGAGGAGGAGAAAAAAGCTATCAGTCAAAATCTTGGTCATGAAAACACCGGTACGACCTTCGGTTCGTATGGCTACGGGCATATTGAGGAAGACAGGCAGATCGACATTGTGAAGAGGATTAAGCTTGGAGACAAAGAGATTGATGGCAAGTTTATTTTTACGAAAGAAGAAATGAAACAGGCTATGGCGGAAGCCATTAAGGAGAACCAAAAAACATAGATATTCTCCAAGAAACGATCTATAATTACGGCGATCATCCAATTCATCACTGCAAAGCTATTTAGGCTTGCGTCCAGTCATGGGCGGTTCTGCCAAATTGATAGCTTTGTGCCGTCGAATTGGATGATCCAGAACCGCCCTCTTTGGGCGCACATAACAAACTATTTTATGGAGATCACCAAGCCATACCGATATTTTCTCTACGCAAGAAAGTCTACTGAATCGGAAGAAAGACAAGCACTTTCCATTGGCTCACAAAAAGAGAAAATCAGCACCATCTTCCCCGACATAAAAATTGTAGATGTCTTGGAAGAAAGCAAAAGTGCTTTCAAACCTTACGAAAGACCAATTTTTAAAAGCATGATTGAGCGCATCCAAAACGGTGAAGCGGATGGCATAGTAGCATGGCATCCCGATAGACTTTCCCGAAACGAAATTGATGCAGCCACCATGACCTACTTTATACGGACTGGCGTTATCAAAGATTTAAAGTTCGGCTCGTACAACTTTGATAATTCACCAGAGGGAATCATGATGCTCCAAATGGCTCTTTCACAGTCACAGTACTCATCATCAAAGCTTAGTAAGGATGTCAAAAGAGGCTTGGGTACAAAGCTAAAAATGGGTATCAGGCCAAACAGGTCTGCTCAAGGGTGGCTTAATGATTACATAAGCCCTAAGGGGATGAAAACCATTGAGGTGGATAAAAAGCGGTTTCCAGTACTTAGAAAATGTTGGGACTTGATGTTGACTGGCAACTTCACTCCACCGCAAATATTAAAAAAGCTCAATGAAGAATGGGGGTACATTACTCCAAAAACCATGAGGGGCGGAGGTTGCCCTATGAGCCGCAGCGGAATTTACAGAATGTTTACAAATGAATTTTATGCTGGACTCATCAAACAGCAAGATGGCTCTTGGGACATGGGGGCACATAAACCAATGGTTACAACGGTGGAATATGATCGAGTTCAAAGACTCTTGGGAAGAAAAGGCAATCCAAGAGCCAAAGTCTACGACTATTGCTACAAGCCTCTGTTGGTATGCGGAGAATGTCATGGCTCTGTGACCGCCGAAAGTAAAAGGAAAAAACTAAAATGCACTGGCGAGGTCAGGGAGTACATTTTTTACCATTGCACTCATAACAAAGACAAGAATTGTGAGCAGGGATCAATTGAAGAGCTAAAACTCACAGAAATGATGAAGGCAGAAATGGATCGCTACATCCTTCTTCCCAAATTTAAAGATTGGGCACTTGAAATGTTAAACAAATACAACGACACCGAGATAAAACAGCGCAGTAAAATACATGAGATGCAGGCAAACGGTGTTCTACAAATTCAAAATGAAATCGATAACCTCACTAAAATGAGATACAGGGAATTGATTGACGACAAAGAGTATTTGAAAGAAAAGAACGAACTCCAAAGTAAACTCAACAAACTGAAAGAGGAGCTTGGTGACACACAGGCAAGAGCGGAAAACTGGCTGGAACTTACAGAAAAGACTTTTGAATTTATAACCTATGCGGCCTACCACTTCAATAAAGGCAGCTTTGAAAAGAAACGGACGATACTCACGGGCTTTGGTTCGAACTTTCTTATCAAAGACAAGAAACTTGAGATGGCAGAGCAAAAATGGCTCGTTCCAATTGGTGATGATTACAAACAGCTTGAAGAAAGATACCTTGCGTTAGAAACAGATAAAACCGCTACAGAAAGCAGTAAAAGTGAGGCTATTGAACAGATTCGTCTCACTTGGCGGAGAGAGTGAGATTCGAACTCACGAGGAGCTTGCACCCCTAACAGTTTTCAAGACTGTCGCCTTCAACCACTCGGCCATCTCTCCTTGTTAGTTAAGCTCAACTGCGTGCTCGCATTTTACGCTTGCCCACTATACAAAATTTCGGCTTATGCCACAAGGACAACAGCGGAGGGGAGATTTTAACGCAGCACGGATCTACATAAAGATGGCTTTCTTATAATGGGAATTGGCATTTTTCGCCGTTCCGGTGGCCGCAATTTTAAAAATGTCATCAAAATGTCATCAAAATGTCATCAAAATTTTAGGAAAATTTAAAGTTGAGTTTAGAGAACGTTAATCTCGATCTGGTATAAAAGTGGAACAAACCAGCTTTATTCACCCATGAATATTCTTATTTTTACAGCCCAAAAAGAGCTGGGCCTTCATGTCCTGCAGATTCTGAAATCCGGCGGATATGAAGCACAGCTTGAAAATATTTTCGAAACCGCGCTCAAAAAATTTCTGCAAAACGATTTTGAGCTGGTGGTCTCAGATGTGCCGGTTCATGATCAGGATCTTAATTTTTGCCGCATTGCCAAACTGCATAAAAGCACAACCAGGGTCGTTGCGATATCATACGGATCCGGCCAAAATATCGCTGCCGGTTGGGCAGATGCTCAAATTGAATACCCGTTTTCCGGGCGTGAATTGCTTGAAAAAATCGAAAAATTTGAAACAAAATACGAAGCGAAAGTCAGCGAATCCTTGATGCTCGGCGACCTGGAAATCCATCCGAATTCGTACGAAGCGTTTCGCAAAGGCAAAAAACTGCGGCTGCGTAAAAAGGAATTCCAGCTCCTCGAATTTCTGCTCCGCAACAAAAACCGCGTCATCAACCGCCACACTATTCTTGAATACATCTGGAGTTATTCCACCCAGGCCATGACCAATACCCTCGATGTGCACATTTCATCCCTGCGTAAAAAAATCGATGGCGATTATAAGTTTAAAATGCTCAAAACCATTCATGGTGCGGGTTATAAATTGAGCGATCACTAACTGGGCGTTAAGCCCACCCACCATTTTCCACTTTTCAACAAATAAAATCAGGAATGGGCTGCAGTCAAAGCTGCTAATAAAGCCGCTAAAGTCCGCGCAGAACTTTCAGTGCTTCATCAAGCTGGGGATCTTTTTTGGCCTCAATGTCCTTTTCCGACATGGGAATAGCGCGATCCGGCGTTATGCCGACATCGCTGATGCTTCGTCCGCCCGGCGTGAACCATTTTGCAATGGTCAGGCGCAAACTCGATCCATCCGCAAGTTTGTCGACTTCCTGCACACTGCCCTTGCCAAAAGTCTGCTCGCCAATGACAAGTCCGCGTTTATGATCCTGAATGGCACCGGCAAAAATTTCCGAAGCCGAAGCGGAGCCCTTATTCACGAGCACCACCAGCGGAATATCGCCGAGCACGGCATTGCCCGAAACAAAAATCGGCTCATCCGGCTTACCCTGTCGCTTTTTAATGATAACCGCCTCTTTCCTGCCTTTCAGGAATTCGGACAGAAGATCAACTGAAGTATCAAGGTAACCGCCGCCGTTATAGCGCAGATCAATAATCATGCCCTTTGGTTCATGCAGGAAAATTTTCTGCACGGCCTTGTCGAATTCCGCCTTGGTATTATCACTGAATTCATGTATGGCAATGAGATAAATGCCATTGCCTTTGTCCTGCATGGAAACACTTTCAATGTTTACCTCGTCGCGCGTGATCGCAACATCAAAAGGTTTGTCATTGCCCTTGCGCAAAATCGTCAGCATCACTTTAGTGCCTTTCTCGCCGCGGATTCTGGTGATGGCTTCAAACAATGTCATTTCAGTGGTCAGATCACCGTCGATTTTATAAATAATATCCCCGGGCAAAAGTCCTGCCCGCTCAGCCGGCGAATTTTTAATGGGCGAAACAACCGTTAATGCCTGGTTCTTGACAGTCAGTTCCGCACCAATGCCTTCCAGTCTGCCATTCAGGCTCGCGTCAAAATCCTTGGTTTCATTGGGGGTCATAAACACGGTGTAGGGGTCGTCAAGAGAGCTGACCATACCTTTGATGGCTCCATAAACCATGTTTTGACGATCGAGCGCCCGTTCGTCAACGTAAATATCAAAAAGCTCCTTCCACACTTTCCAGAAAAGCGACAGATCTGCCTGGTCGTTTTGGCTGTTCAGAAGCGATGAAAGCGCGGAAATCGGCGAGTTATCGTGTTGTTGCCCCTGTGTCAGATGTGACTGCTGCGCCCCGGCCTTCGCCATTTTTGCTGTGCGATACCAGTTTGCGCTCTCCCAGCCAGTAAAAAAAACTGTGCTGAAGATAACAAGATAGCTGACAATGCGGATTGACTTTTTCATCGGCGTTTTCATGGCAGCTCCAAAAATAGCATGGGGATGCAATGTCTGTCCAATCACTCTCTTGGCGCACTTCTACCGCGAGCGAAGGGAACTCCTTCAAAAACTCTCCACGTATTTTTGAATCTGCTCCATTGAAACTGCTTTGCGCGTATGCGGATCGACTTCAATTTTAATGGCATTAAAAACCGTTTCGCCGTGCGCTACCTCATGCTTAACCGGCACCTGCGTGAGGAAATTCCGGATAATGCTTTCCTTTTCAAGGCCGATTACAGAGTCCATCGGTCCGCTAAAACCCACATCCGTCAAAAAAGCCGTCCCGCCGGCCAGCACGCGCGCATCAAAGGTGGGCACATGCGTATGCGTGCCTATAAGCGCGCTCACGCGGCCGTCCAAATAATGTCCAAGCGCCCACTTTTCCGAAGTCGTCTCGGCATGAAAGTCCACAAAAATCGCTGCAAGATCTTCATCGGCAGTTTCCTTCAAAATGCGATCTGCAGTGCGAAAGGGACAGTCCAGATGCATCGGCATAAACACCCGCCCCATGAGATTGATAATTAAAACCCGCTGCTTTAGCGCGTTTTCAAAAATATGCCAACCCCGACCAGGAGCCCCGGGCGGATAATTCGCCGGCCGGATAAGCGGCAGATTTTTATCAGCCAGACGGGGAATAATGGCCTTTTCCTTCCAGATATGATTGCCGGACGTAAAAAAATCCACGCCCGCCATGCGCAGCTCTTTCATTTGCGCCTCATCAACACCCTTGCCGTGATGCATGTTTTCAGCATTGGCAATCACCAGATTGATATCAAGTTTTTTGCGATATTCCGGCAGCAGCTTCTTGACGCTTTCACGGCCTGGTCGGCCAAAAATATCACCGATAAAAAGAATATTCATGGTGGAAATTCATTGTTAAAAAGAGCATAACCTGAATATTTTAAACAAGCCAGGGAAATTTTTCTGGCGAAATTTTAGATTTTTTTCAGATCAGGTTTAGAAATCTTTAATCTTTGTGTGCTATTTTAGCGCTGACTTAAGTCGAAAAACCCAATTCCAGTAAATCCGCAAAAATTCCCTTGACGGTGAGTATATACTCACCTATACTTGGAGCGAACTCGTAATTCGTAATTTTTAATTCTTAATTCATTAACTATGACTGCACAGAACGAAAAACAAAAGGCGGTTGAACTGGCTTTGGCCCAGATCGAGCGCAATTTTGGCAAGGGTGCCATCATGAAAATGGGCGAGGCCCAGAAAATAGCGGTTGAGACCATTCCAACCGGATCCGTATCTTTGGATATTGCGCTTGGCGGAGGTGTTCCACGCGGGCGCGTCGTTGAAATTTTCGGTCCGGAAAGTTCCGGCAAAACCACATTGAGTCTCCATATTATTGCCGAGGCCCAGAAGCGGGGCGGCCAGGTAGCTTTTATTGATGCCGAGCACGCGCTTGATCCGGATTACGCCCGCAGAATCGGCGTGGATGTGGATAATCTTTTGATTTCCCAGCCCGATAGCGGCGAACAGGCGCTTGAAATCACTGAAACCTTGGTTAGATCAAATGCCATCGATGTGGTTGTGGTTGATTCTGTGGCTGCACTCACGCCAAAAGCTGAAATCGAAGGCGAAATGGGTGATGCTCACATGGGCCTGCAGGCAAGACTTATGAGTCAGGCTTTAAGAAAACTCACCAGCACCATCAGCAAATCCAGGACCACGGTTATCTTTATCAATCAGCTGCGCATGAAAATCGGTGTGATGTTCGGCAATCCCGAAACCCCTCCCGGCGGCAATGCACTCAAATTTTACGCATCGGTGCGCATGGATATTCGCAGCATCGGCAAGCTGGAAGAAGGCATTGGTGACACTAAAGCAATGGTTGGCAATCGCGTGCGCGTAAAGGTCGTAAAAAATAAAATTGCGCCGCCATTCAGAATTGCTGAATTCGACATCATGTACAACAAAGGCATTTCCTACACCGGCGATTTGATCGACCTTGCCACCAGATACGAAATCACACGCAAGTCAGGGGCCTTTTATACTTACAAAGATCTTAAGCTCGGCCAGGGCCGTGAAAATGTAAAAAGTTTTCTGGAAGGCAACAAAAAAGTGATGCAGGAACTTGAAAAAGAAGTGCACGGCGTTGTTAGCAGATTAAAAGCCGAAGAGGAAAAACAGCATTTTGCCACAGCAGGAAGATCAGCATCGTCCACAGCCGCAGCTCCAGCCAAAACCAGTGCAAAAACTGCTTCAGCCTCAGCCAAAAGTACGCCAATTCCAGCTGAAGCGGAATAAATAAGTTAAGATACCAGGCGAGCGGACAAATGCACTCCGTTCGCTTGGGCTAACCAGCACACAAACCAGACCCAAAGTTGAAACCCAAACAAAAGCCGAAAAACCCATCTGCCAATTCCGCAAATATGACCACACAGCAAACTCTTCTTCAATACGCCTTCAAACTGCTTGGTCGCCAGCGCTATTCAATCGCGCAAATCCGGAAAAAACTGGAAGGCAAAAAGCTCGGCACGCCTGAAGATATTGAAAGTGTCATTATAAGGCTCAAGGAACTTCAATACCTCGACGATGCCACTTTTGCCCAGCTCTACCTTGAAGATGCGGTGCGCCGCAAACCGCAGGGACTCAAAATGCTGCGCAACGGGCTGATGAAAAGGGGAGTACCGGCTTACATTATCGCCAAAGCCTTTCAGCAAAAACCGCTGGACGAACTTCAAATCGCGCAAATCGCCATGCAAAAAAAACAGCGCACCTTCCAGTCCATCGCTCCCGAAAAGCGTCTCCCCGCGCTCAAACGAAAAGAAAAACTCTACCGCTTCCTGCTTTCCCGCGGCTTCTCGCAGGGCACGGTGATGAAGGTACTCAATGGTGGGAGTCAATGAAACTCATTTGAAATTAATTCTTTCCGCTATTATTTTTATCGGCATCGCCTGCCAGTGCCCGGCCTAACACTTCCTGTTCAGATAACTTTCGTAATACCTCCACAGTTCCCGCAACCTCTTTTGCTTCCTTTGGATCTGTAACCATGCAATCAACCAGATGAAGTTTGCCATCTAAAATTCTACGCACATCAGTTATAATTTCTCCCATTGATTTGCCGCTCTCTTCGGCTCCACCAAAAATAAAAACCTTTACCATATATTTTAATCTGTCTGCCAGTTGTTCGATTGCAATTTGGAGACGGGTCCCCTGATAATGGCTTGCTGTTACCGCATCAAATTCTTCCGGTTTTACTGAAATATTATTACCAGGGAAAAAGCCCTGATCAGTCTCATAAAGAATTTTATAGCATTTTCTTGCAGCTTCTTCTGGCATAAGCAGCCCCAGCATGGCTAAAAGTTTTTCCTGATCAGTTTGTGCTTTTGGAGAATATTCCATAAAAAATTTTTTAAAAAATTAAAGAGGTGGTAGCCGCATGCTTCTTCTTAAATTCTGAATCTCAGCTTTCAGACGCGGATTTCTAGGGCCTTCTTCCGCAATCGCGTCTTGCAGAATGGTTCTGAAACGGGGAGTAGTCGCTTCTCTTCTGAACATTAATTGCAAAAACTGTATATCCTCATTTGAAGTTTGCCGACTGAATTTTTGAAAAATCATGCGCAAAGTGGAAAATAGGTAGCGTGCCCTATTGTCACTCATTGTGTTGGTTTCTACAGTTTCTCCCAGATCAACCAGCGTGCGGCCTTTCCCCCTGGTTGGATCCGCAGCAAAATATCGCATCCCTTCAGGAGCAGGAACCGCAATAATAGCATAAGCATGACCAGACTGCAGCGAAAAATCTACCTCCTGCAGTTCCGACATAAACCTTATACGGGTTCCCTTGGGAAAATATTTTCTCAAGAGCGGATCTGCCGTGGCTTTTTCAAAAATTGTTGCTGCAAGTAGACCCATATGCCTGCAGACCATATCCTGCTTTGACATTATCTCTCCAATATAATGTTTATCACCACCATAATTCATTTTTACATAAGCTTTATTACGCATTTTATGCTGATATTGAAAATCTTCAGCAATGTGTTCTGAAATTTTTTGCAATATCTTTTCCACAGATGTGCGTCCAAGAAAACCAGGTTTAATATCTTTAAGCACACGATCAACATAAGCTTTTAAAACATGATCTTTTGCTGTATCAACAACAATGGCCTCCGATCTTCCTGCGAATATTTTATGAATAAAAACACCACCATCAAATTTTTCACTGGTGCTCAATATAATATCGCGCCCAAACATTTCCCGCCCAGCCACGGCCCAGTCGATATTACCACGGTCAATATTGGTATAGGCTCTATGTTCCTGCCTGCGCTCAGGCATCTGTTTAGGCATCGGTTCTGGCATCGGTTCGGTAGTAGGCTTGACCTTCATTTTTGCCAAGGCATCCCTGAATTCAACAGTCGCCTCCGTAATCATATATTCCACCCGTAAATGGTCCAGACTTTTCAGGGATCTTTTCTCTCCTTTTGCATTGGTAATTGTGACGGCATGCGTCTCGGGATCTATATCGGTTAATTGCCAGATTTCCCCTTCGTCAAACTGGCTTTTACAAAGTTTAAATGGTTTACGGAATTCCTGGGCCGCATTAGCCAGTTTAATTTCATTTTCCAGGGCTTTAATATTCGGGTAGCTCCTGAAAGCCACTTTGTCAGTATTATTTTTTAAAGGATAGACTTTGATCTCCCCTGTCATCGGGTCAACTTTGAAAAAATAATCCTGCCCGTCCGCAAGCGCAAAAGTGTTCAGCTCTGATCTTAAATTTAACTCAATGGCATTCCTCTGGTTTTCCAATGCAGTGACGATTTCATCAATCCTGATTTCCCGCGACAAAACAAGACCCCGCTTTTCTGCCGCCTGTTCCAGGACAGTTATCAGGCCTTCTTTCGGATTAACGCTGGAAAGAGTGTATCCATCAAATTTATATCCGGGTATATTGATTTTCCCGTTTTTAACCGGCACAACATCGAATTTCCCGGCAGCAATTTTTTCTCCACCGACCTGTTGCAATTTCTTAACTTCAGCATCCAGCCTTGGGAGGCCGCTTTTTGCCCGCATTTGGAGCATTTGTTCTGTTTCATTCATTTCTATCAAAAATTCATCAACATTTGCAAAACTTCTTGTGTTTCCTGCGGGACTTTTAAAAATGATAGCGCCTGTTGCCGGCTCTCTGCCGGCGAAAGTCCAACCCTCCTGCGCCTCAAACATTTTTTTTCTCAAAGTTATGCGCTGTGGTAATTTTTCCAGCTGCTGCGCCAACTCAACTTCTTTTTTCAATTGCGACATGCTTTCATAAACATGGGTATCTCTCTCGCCATTTTCCAACAAACCGCTAACATGAACCTCACCTGTCATTGGATCGATGCGGTCGATTTTCCAGTCGCGGCGCAATCCGGTACCATTCCTTTCAAGGCATGTTATGGTATCGCCCGGTCCCAAAAATTTTTCCGTTGGCAATTCAGCCAATTTGGCAGGACCAGCTTTGCCATTAAATCCTACAACATTACCGGCACGGTCAATCGTTACACCACCGTGATGGCCATTATAAGCCCTGCTCATACCGACATCATTGTTGATCACCAAAATTCCATTCGATTCTCTTGCTATTTGCACACCGGCATCAATTTGATCATGGCCGTGAACAATCGCCTTGATGCCTCTTTTTTGCAGGGCCGCTACCGCCTCCGCTGACAATTCTTCCCTTCTTATCCAGAACGCTTTGGCCATTTCACCGGTGCCTGTGGAATTAAGGGCTCTAAAATCGTTTTTATTAAAAGCATCCAGCAGGAGTTGATTGGCTCCTTCAACTCCTTCAGTTGCAATAATTTTGGCCCATTTATCATCAATACCCGCATGCACATACAAAACATCATCGATTTGAGTCATGGCTTTCATGCCGCGCATGGTTTCAGCGTATTCACCGTTTCCAAGAAAGATTTCCTGGGATTTCCTGATCAGATCGGCAATGTCAACCTTTCTTCCTGGAAAATATTTTTTTCCGACAGCGCTTAAAACATCCCGACCACCCTGAAAATACCAGTGGAAAAATCTTTTGGCATCCGGATGCATTCCTCCTGTTAATAACCTAAGCCCCAATTCAGAATTGAGGTCGCTCATATCTCTTAAAGTCTCCATAAAATGCGGGTCCATGGTTTTAAGCGAATCCAGCGTCAACGCCTCAAGCGCCATTAATTCATGATTTCCAATAGTTAGACGTATATCGGCACCCTGGCTTTTTAACATTTTTATCTGATCCAGGATTTGCAAAACATCTTCGCCGCGGTCAAAAATATCCCCTGTCTGGACTAGAATTGTGCCCTTTCCCTTTTCAGTTAATCTGATGCCGACAGCCGGATCAATTGTTACATAGCCGGATTCCTTCAGACTTACTACAAACGCCTTGGCATCACCGTGTACGTCGCCTATTGCCAAAACTTCTTTCGGGCGTGTAATTTTTCCTGGATTTTCGCGGAGTTTTAGCTCATCCAGAATTTCAGAAAGTTTTACCCTTTCACTGATTACCATATCCCTTGCATTACGGCCATTGGGTATCAGGTCGACATTACCCTCCAAATCAATCGACATGATTAATTTTCCGTCAAATTTGCTGCCCGGCAGATGAATTATTTCTCCGCTAGCTAAAACTTTTTCCCCGTCAGGGGCTTTTTCAAGTTCATGTCCAGCTTGCAGCTTATCGTCAGGTTTTAATTCCACATCCATCGCATCCACAAAAGATCTTTGCATTTCCTGCAGTGCCAGAGTACGCAGTTTTTTGGTATCCAGTTTGCGTACTTTCTCAAAAGAGAACGCCGGAATTTCCCTGCCGATTACAGCCTCAAGTTCAGCCAAAGCCTGGGGACTTAATTCCCTTCTTCCTTCCGCAATCTCGCACAAAAATTCCTGGACATTTCTGAATTCCATTTTTCCTCCGCCAACCAGAAATTTCTGCCGAAGTTCTTCATTATTTTCAAAAATTTTCTGCAGATTTTTGCCGAGACCGCCCGAAGAATTTTGTTCCGCAAATTCCAAAAGCCGATGCGTCACCTCATGGGTTTTGATTTTTTTCATTTCCGCTAAAACCAGGCGTCCTTTGTCCGTGGCAAAAAATTCCTTTGGCGACATTTCAATCGCGTGGCTCTCCAGCGGGCCTTTGCCTTCAGACTCAATAATAAAAATATTTTCGCCATCTTTCTGTCCAAGTTTCACCCCAAATTTTTCTTCAAAATACTCGCTGCTGTAATTGATTTTCCCGTCTTTATCGATCCATCCGCCAACTTTTTTGGCAGTTTTCCCCTCGGTCCGAAGTTCAGGCGGAAGTTCTCTCGAAAATTCCGAAACATAATGCGTTTCCCGGGCAGAAGAAGCTGCTGCCGCTCCGAATTTTTCCTGCACCAAAGCCAACTTCTGCAGTTTCGCCTCATGCTCCAGACCTTCACGCATGAGCGACAGATTTTGCTCAGCGAGCATATGGCGCAGCTGCGCTTCGCCAAGTCCGGGATTGTCCCTGCGCAAAGACTCAAGTGTTTTCTGGAACTCTTCATATTTTTCCGCAGATTTGCCGAGCTCCTCCGCAAGCGCCGCTTCCTCACGCGCAAACCCGCGCAGGCGTGTGCCTGCATAGCGCTCGCCTTTCCAGAGTCGTTCGACAGAAGCTGCCATATTTTCACCCATGGCTCTGAACGATTTTCCAGCAAATTCCGCGCCGGCTTTTCCAGCATCAAATGTACCCCGTGCAATAGCTTTGCCGGTTCCAAGAACCCCCAATTCATGCGCTGTGGAAGCGCCTTCACGTAAAGCCGCGCCTGCAGATTTCAGATGTCCGGCGCTTCTGGAAATGAGATTGGCTTTGCCGCCGACCTTTTCCGCATCGCCCATAAAAAATTTTCCTGCACCTTTCACGCCGCTGGCAAGTTCTTTGTAAGCTCCCCTTGCCGCGCCCTTTGCAAATAAACGCACGCTTTGCCCAAAAGCCATGCCTGCGCCTTCGCCTGCCTCCCGTGCCGCAGCGTAAGCCAATTTGGCCGCAACGCCGCCAGACTCGGCAGCTTCCGCGCCCGTGGCGGTCGTAACAATATTCACAAACAATTTCCCAATGCCAACACCGATGCGTCCGTGCTTAAAATCTTCCAGGGAAATAAGCGCCTTGCCCATTTCTTTCCAGGCAGTTCCGGCGCTGACATCCGGATTCAAGCCAAAAAGCGTGCCAAATCCTTTCAAAGTATCAACCGGGTGCGCCGCCATATTCACGATTCCTCCAATCATTTCTGTAAGTCCCCCAGCCACTCCGATCGGAACATTCACAATTTCAACCCCAATTCTCGCCACAACATACAGCACCGAATGCATTTCGCCTCTTGCCCGTTCCAGACTCTGCGACAGCGAATTCGCCTGATCCATAATCCATTCTCCGCCAGCACTAATCGCGCCGCCAAGCATCGCAAAATTCGCACCAACATACGATTCAATAAATCCGCCAACTCCCCTCGGCGGGTCAATTTTGGTACTGTCGAGCATTTTTTTCTGCGCCTCAAGCTGCGCAATCATCTGCTCATTCGCCAGATTGTTTTTGGCAACCGCATCATCAACTGCTTTGTCGATCGCATCATAGGACGCAAAAGCTTTTTCATAATGCTGCATAATCTGTTCCTTTGAAGTCGCAAACTCCATTTTTGCACCTTCCAGCATGGCGATATTACCTTCCAGACTGGCTAAACCCGGTCCAACCTGCGTGTCCAGATGTTGCTGCAGTATCAGCGATTTTTCCGCCGCCTCTTTCTCGGCGCCCCCCAGTTGAAGCTGCCTTTGTCCATCTTCCTGTAAAACCTGATCCGCAGCGCTTAAGCCGATTTTCGCCTCTCCGGATTTTTCCAGCAATTGCTGCTTGGTAGCTTCCAACTGCTGTTTTTGCTCTGGATTCAGGGCGGGATTTTTTTGCTGTTCTTCAATGCGCGCCAGCGCAATCTGCATCGCATCCTGAAATTGACGCAGCTGATCCTGCTTCATTTTCGCGGTTTCCGTACGATTTTTGGCAGCATCGTGACTGTGCTCCAGATTTTGCTGATACTCTTGCAGTTGCTGATGCGCCGCCATCATGTGCGTCTGCTCGGCTTCAAGCACCTGATATTTTTTCTGCATTTCAATTTTCTGCGCATCTGTTAAATCGGTACGGCTTTCAATCGCCTGAATTTTCTGATCACGTTCCGCAATTTTTTCCTGCTTGAGTCGACTGCTGACCTGTGCCATCTCCCGTCCATAAGTTTCCATCCTCGTTTTCTGCTGGCGGTAAGCCTCAAGTACCGCTTCAACCTTGGCCTTTGCGCGGGCCTGCGCATCCTGAAGCTGCATCATTTCCGGATCGTCCTTGCCCAAAAAACTGGCGAATTTTTTGTAAGCCTGCAGCCCGTTACGGGCCTTCTCAAAAGCCGCATAGGCCCTTTGAAACTCGCCGACCTCAGCCGAAATTTTCGCGCCACCCTGCTGGAGCGCCATACTGCTTTCATTGTAAGCCTGAAAAGCCGAATTCAGTCCACCCAAATCCTGAATTGTTCCAGGAGCAGACATGGCTTTTTCCCTTTCCGCAGGCGGACGAATCGATTCAGCCGTTTCCCTGGCGTTTTGCGCCTGTTTCAAAGCCTCCTTTTTTGCGTTGATTTCCTCCTGAGTCGGCGCATATTCACGGATCAGCTCTTCGGCTTTGGCGATCATGGCTGAGCGGTACTCGGCAAATTCCTGGGCACTCAAGCCTTTTTTGTCATCCTTTTCAAACCTGCCCGGCGACTGCAAAAAATAATTGACGATTTCATTGTGCAGTCGCGCCAAAAACTCGGGAGGCAATTCCTTCAACTGATCCGCGTGTTTATCGATATTCGCATTTACGGCTTGCACAAGACCTGCAGTATCAAGCTCCGGTCCTTCGGTTTCTTTTGCGTTTTTCACCGATGCGATTTCTGATTCTGAAAACTTCGGAACTTCCGCCGCAAAATAAACGAGGCGGGCAGGTAATCCCGAGACGAGCCCGGAAACCGGTCCTGAAGCGAGCCTGAAAGCAAATTGTAGTTTGTTTTGGTGGTGCATTTTTGTTTTGAAAACTCTTTAGAGCCCCTGCAAAATATTTTCCGCAGCAGCCTTTTCCTGCTTTTCATATTCATCCTTGAGCTTCAAAGTCGCACCAGCCACAAAGGTCGAAAGACTGCCTGCATAAGCCTTTTCTTCCTCGACGCGATGCGCCAGAAATTCATCCTGGGCCTTTTTGCCCGTCTGCAAAACTTCCAGAAACTTGTCGAGCCCATCCTGCGGAAATTTCTCTATAGCCTGCAGATACGCCGCAATTTCCTCAGACCTGAAGCAGTAGAGCGAAAAAAGCAGCTTTTTAATTTGTCCAATTTTTTCGATTTTGTCGTCAGGCATTGGCTAATATTTAGTTTATTTGGCAGATTTCACCCACTTCGTTTAGTTCGCTTATCCGGCGGATTTAATCTTAATATTTTACCATTTTTTGCTCGCACATAACAGCCTGTAATTTGACATGCTGGATTTATAGGTTTATTTATCAATAAAAAACATGGATGAGCACACACTTACCATATATTTTCCTTATCTGTCAGCGGATTTTGAGAGGATGGTTAAGTGCGCGCCGCCGCTTTTGCCGATTCCTTAGCAGCCTAATGACCCAAAAATCGTCTTTACAAAAATGGCGGGCGCTTGTATGATCAGCTCGTACAGGATCTTTATTGCAAAGCATCCTGGCCTTTTTATAAACCACGCGCCCGCCCTCTGAAAAAAACAATTCCCGATTTTTAATTCATAATTTCTAATTGACTATGCAATCCCAATTCCTCGCTGCCATCAACCAGCTCTGCGATGAAAAAGGCATCCCGCGCGAAAAGATTCTCGAGACCATTAAGGCAGCTCTGCGCGCGGCCTACCGTAAAGATTACGGCAATCGCGAGCAGAACGTTGAAGTTGAGCTCAACGAAAAAACCGAATCGACCACGATTTTTTTGCTCAAAGACGTTGTCAAAAAAATCGAAAATCCGGACACTGAAATTACGCTTGCCGATGCCAGAAAATATAAGAAAGACGCCAAAGTCGGCGAGCAGATTAAAATCGATGTTACCCCGCTTGAATACGGACGCATTGCCGCGCAATCGGCCAAACAGGTCATCATCCAGCGGCTGCAGGAAGCCGAACGCGAAGTCATGTACGACACTTTCAAGGATCGCGAAAACGAGCTTATCAATGCGCTCGTACATCGCGTCGAAAGTCAGAATGTTTACGTGAATCTCGACAACAAAATCACCACGATTTTAATGCCGGATCAGCAGATCCCGCGCGAGCGTTACTACGGCGGTCAGCGCTTAAAGCTCTATCTGGACAAGGTTATCAAAACCACCAAAGGTCCGCAGCTTCTGATTTCGCGCACTCATCCAAATCTGGTCAAAAAACTGATGGAACTTGAAATTCCCGAAATCAAAAGCAGCCTCGTTGAAATCAAGGCCATTGCGCGCGAACCAGGTGTGCGTTCCAAAGTTGCCGTGAGTTCATCAGATCCAAAAATCGATCCAATCGGTTCCTGCGTGGGCCAGAAAGGCGTGCGTGTAACTGCGGTGATGGACGAGCTCAATGGCGAGCGTCTGGACATTATTCAATGGAGCAAAGAACCGGTTGATTACATTAAAACGGCGCTTTCCCCAGCCAAAGTTGCTCACATCGACCTCGATGAGTCTGCCAGGCGCGCCAAAGTTTACGTCAATCCTGATCAGCGCCCGCTGGCCATTGGCAAGAGCGGCCAGAATGTGCGGCTGGCTTCCCGCCTGACTGGCTACGAGCTCGACATCATGGATGTTGGTGAACTTGCCGGAGCGCCTGGTGCTGCGCCTGCCAAGAAAAAAGTTGAAGCGGTCCAGGATCTTGAAGGCCTCACACCGGAAATTGTGGCAAAACTTACCGCCGCCAATCTGTCACAGGTTGAACAGCTCAAGGGACTTTCCGCAAAAGACCTGAAAACCATTGAAGGCATCAGCGAAGAAGAGGCCGCAGCGATAGTCGAGGCTGTCAAGAAGGTGGCGTAGCAGAGTCACTAAAAATTTTCTGGGCCTCGCGGAAAACGCGTGTTATTTCGTTTTCCAGTCTTGCGCGATCAGCATCGGTAACTTCGTACAGCTTTTCGTTGTCATAGGAAACAGGCACAGAAAGACAGTTTTGCTGCACCGCCTTTGGCAAAAGCTTGAAATGATCCGATTTTTCATTGATGAGTCCGCTCAAAGTGGTGCCATCCCTGTCCACCAAAAAAACGCGAACATGGGCTCTGTCTTCAAGTTCTTCAGTCGATAACGCATGCCCATAGATACCAAACGGAACAACGGCAATACAAACCCGTATGCCTGCTGGCAGCAAAAGTTTCAGTTTTGCATTTTCACGAATATCCTTGAGCAGATTTTCAAGGGCCGCTTCGGGCAAAAGCTCCCTGCCTGCAAGCATTTTCTGGCAGATTTGCAGATAATCGCCAAGGTACTGCTGCCCATCACGCTCAAAAGCAACAGGCGTGAAGTTTCCGGACTGCGCCCCATGAATTGCGCGGCTGGTTTCATCCGCAAATAATGCGCCGATCTTGAGGGCTGTTGTTTCTGGTTTTATTGGCTCTGTTCCCATGCTGTTATTGTAAAAAATTTATAGACAGTTGTACAGTTTTTAGGCTGCCTGGGGCAGTGGCTCTGCTTCAGTTTGTGAAGGTGGGAGATGCTCATCTTCAATTTCCATGGCAGGAAAGACTTCACGGACAATATCATCGATTATCAGGGGTAAAGGATTGGTGCCAGTTTTGGTTGTTTTCAGCTTTTCGGCAGCCATTTCCAGAATCATCTGTGTTGTCATGGGAAGTTTATTGCCATGGGCGCCCAGCCCATCTTCAATCATTACTCCCAAAGAATAATTATCAATGGAAAACGGTTTATACTCTCCATTATGTACTTTTGGAAGAGCAAACATATCCTGATATTCCTTTGTATAAAAAAAATTAATTTTCCCTTGATCGTTAAATGGTTTATGCTCAGGAGCCGGATTATTATCAATCAATTGAGCCCTCTGACCATGATCAGCTTCATGATAAACAATTACATTCCCAGGCTTCACATCGCCGTGAATCAGACCTGCATGCTGCAAGGCCGCAACTCCGCGCATTGCGCCAACAAGCCCAAAAAAGTACTGTTTAGCATCAACTTTTAGAATATTTTTTGCCTGATAGCCGGTCTCGTAAATAATAAAATCCGGACCGATATGCAGGGCCGTATTTAAATGCGGATCATGCATCGCAGCAACCTTTTGTGCAGCAATTTTTTCTCCATCAAACAAATAAGCATGCTCGCCAGGTAGAGCTTTTGCGAGGGCCCCCATGTGCATTTCAGTTCCAGGAGGTTTTATGAAAAAAATCTGGTCAACACTTTTAAATCCGCCCTTTCCCAATTGGCCATTGCGATAGATAGTAAGAGCAACACCAGTTTCATCAACAGTTGTGATTTTATCTCCGCGCAAAATCGCTTCAATGCCATCAACCCTTAAATCAGGCGCCAGAATATTTTTTTCCAGAATGCTGTAACCATCGTGGTCGTTTTTTTTAAGATTTTCTAAAACCCAGTCAAATTGACCATTATAATCGATTTTTCCATTGCGATGATCTTCAAAAGCTCTGGCCATGTCTTGACGCATTTGGTGCGGACCATGCTCGCCTGCATATTCGGCGATCAATAAAATATCGAGTTTGTCTATTTTTCGTGTTGGATGATCAAGATCATATCGTCTGGTGCCGGTAAAATCAGATACATCCGGATACAGGTTGGCTTCAGCATGACCAGGTTTTCTTGTCGGCTCTTCAAAAATATTTCTGTCTGGAACAACTGTTCTTTCGTCATGGATGGTTCTTTCACCGTACATTACTCCATACGGCAGCGTTTGGTCAGCACTTAAAGGTTTATCCGAAGCCGTTGCAGCTGATTTTCCATCATCCGGCGGAAGCTGGACAACTTCATAAAGCGCCCCGGGTTTTTCAGTGCCGTGCGCATCCTGATGCTCATGAGTATTTTTAAATACCTCAGCTGCATGATGTACCTCGCGTTTTTCATGCGCCGCCTTATCCTGGTGCACATCAGTCGACCCGTGTCCCTGGACAGTACCATGTTTTTTGTGCGCGATATGACGGCCGAGCAGAATACTTAAATCCTGCAAAGCATCCTGGACATTATATTGTTGACCGGTTACACCCATGTAAGCCGCTTCAGTAGGATCTTCCAGCAGGTGCTGTGCAATTTTTCCGATTTTTGCGATCCTGGCTGTTTTGCCGCTCGCACCTGCCTCGCCAAGCTCTTCAAGTCCGATCGTCCGGAAAATTCTGTTCACGGCATTAAGTCCGCCAAACATGACCATGCTTTCCAGGAATTCTTTGGCAATCGATTTGGAAGTATCAAAATGTCCACTCTGCAGCGCATTCAGCATTACATTGCTGCCGGTAAAAATTGTGGTCTCGGTTAAAAGTCCGGCACCGGAAGCAAGAGATCTTTTCCCGCCAGCTTTAACACCCCACTCCAGAATTTCTTTTTCCGCAGTGCTTAAACCGCTCTGCAATATACCCTCCGATACTGCCGATCCCGCAGTCGAAGCCCCAAGTGTTATCGCAAACAAAGCAACATTTACCGGCAAACCATCAATAATCGCCTGCATCTCATTATCGTCAAGCGCAAGCATCTGCCAATTTTTTCCTTCGCCATGAATGCCCATCATGTTTGCAAATTCCTCCCAGGCAGAGCGATCAGCGCCATCCTTAAAGCAATTCGGATTTGCAAGATAAATATTTTGCTGCGCTTTCAGTGCTTCCTTCGGAAAAATTTCGTGCAAAGCCATTTCCGTGACTTTCCCGCGCAGGCGTATTTCCGCGGCAGTGTCAAGCGACCATCCTGGATCTTTGGCTTTCTGCTGGGCTTTAAAAGTTGCAACTTTGTCAGCAATTTTGGCCTGAAATTTTGGATTGGCCGAATATTTTGTCGCACAATCATCAAAGGTAAACTCTTTTTGCGACAATTCCTGGAGGCGTCCCGCAAAGTACTGGCGAAAATACTGTTCAGCCAGGGCCGGTTTGCCCATCTCCCGATATTTGCGTGCCAGAGCCAATAAACCGGCACGCGTTTTTTCAGGATCATCCTTTAGCGGCGCCAGCTCATCTGCCAGAAAATTAAAATTTCTTCCAGGTTTAAATTCAAGATCATTGCCGAGAATTTTTCCACAGGCGCTTTCAAAATCCTCGCCCGCATTGACCGCTTTTTCCACCGCATCCAGTTTTCCCTGGTACAAAAGATACTGGTCGTATTCGGGATTGTGCATGTAAAGGCCATCTTTGCTGTCGCGCGGATCATCCGCCAAAGCCGGCCCCCGATAATCCGCCCGCTGAATCACCGGCCGCGGCGCAGCAATCTGCTTAAACCTTTCCCTTACCTGCGCCACATGTGCGAGTGAAATCTGGTGCATTAGTTCCTCTGCGGAACTGCGAAAATTCGGGCTTTCTGGCGCAGACGAATCCGGCTCGTGCACGGCTTTTTTTCCATGTTCCGCCAGATATTTTTTGAGCAGCCTTTCCGCACCATAAAGATCGCCGCCTGAAAGCAATTTTTGCGCTTCAAAAAAATCTTTATTTTCCCCCCTCATTTCAGCCGCAAATTTTTCGCGTCCTTCAATCGCCTCATCAGAAAACTTGAGCAGCCTTTCCGCCTTTTGCTGATAACTATTTTCCCTGCCTTTAAGCGCCGTATATTTTTCAAATTCTCCAAGATCATCAGCTATAAACTGGCCGAGCATTTTTCTGCCCGCCTCAATCTGCCCATCCTCCAGCAGTTTTTTACCATTCCAAAAATGCTCCAGCGGTTTCAGGCAGCTTGCAGCCTCAAATTTTTCAAGCACGCCGAGTTTTACTGCTCCAAGATCATCAACAATCCGCTTTTGACGGTCATCCGGCAGCGCCTCGAAAGCATCGTTAAAAATAATTTTGTCACCGGAAAGCTCAATGTATTTTCCGTATTTTTCCAGTACCATTTTTTTTAAACCCAGATCCGTCCGCAGCGCCACAAGCTTTTCAAGGCCAGGATCGATTTTATTTCCAGCCAAAAGAAGAAACTGCGCCGGCAGATCCTGGTGATTGGCCAAAATCTTTTTGGCTTCAGCGTAAGCGTCAATGCCGCAGTCGGCCAGTCGAATCAAATGCTCAGGATTCGCGTCAGGTTTTTGCGCGTCAATCTCATCTGCATATTTCCGGGCATCATTGATTTTGTTTTCAACCTGCGCAATTAGCGGAATACTTTCGCGATATTTTTCCAATATCCCCTGCAGTTCTTCGGGCAGAGACCCCAAAAGTTTATCCGCTTCCGGAACTTTTACAATTTCGCCTCCCTGTTTCAGAGGTTTTCCGCGATGTTCCAAAATCCATTGTCCTCGAAGCGCCACGCGCAAAAGATAGCCATTCACATCCTGTTTTCCCTGCTCAAAAATACGGCTTGCCTGGGGCGCATTTTTCAGTTCCTCCCGTTCGCCAAATTTTTGCAGATCATCGACCTGCGCAAAAAAAATCTTTTCATGGGTGCTGATCATACCTTCAAGACCGGCATCCTTTTCGCTACTTTTTTCTGCTGCGATTTTGGCCTGCAGGGCGTCAATCGAAGCATCGGAACCTTCTGCCATTTTGTTTTGATATTGATTTTAAAGTTTATTTAAGTTGGCGCGAAGCATCGCGTCGGCATCCGGCGACTGTTCTTTTTCCGCAAGCTGCAGCGATTTCTTTTTGATTGTTTTGATTTTCTGTTTGAGTTCAGCAAAAAGCGCGTGCTCTTTATCGCTTTTAAGCGCCGCGCGGATATATTTTTTCATCAGCGCATTTTTCTCTTCAACCACGGCGCAGATGCTCTCAACAAGCAGCGCCGGCAATTTTTCCGCATTGGCAAGCCAAAACTGTTTATCCTTTTCACTCAGAAGAATATTCTTCCCGAGCGCATTTTTAAGTTTTTGGATGAGGTTTTGCCTGGCCATACAAAAAGGGTTTACAAATCTTTTTATTATACCAGATCTCAGGCCGAATTTCGAATGAAAAGTCGGGACGACTAATTCTAGAATAAAGTCGACCACTTTGGATACAATGGTGCTACCATCTAGCACAGGTCTTTTTACTTGTCATGAAGAAATGAAATCCAGTAGTATACAAACATAAAATTTAACAATAAACATATGGAAAATGCCAAAAAGGTAATAGCTATAGTGTTCGGTATATGCGTACTTATATTCACGTTCCTGGCAATACTTGGCGTCTGGGGAGTAATTGGTATGGATATTGCCCAAAAGGCGCTCGGCACCTTGGGTATAGTTTTAGTTTCTACATTTATAGGTTCCGTAATTTTAAACAACCTGAGCAAAAAGCCTTAATGTCACCGGAACACACCATCCACCTGATGGACTCTGCAAAAGCATAGTATCCCCACCTGGTAACTTTTTTGGTGTTGCCCACCGACAGGCCACCTGCTCCTTAACCAAGATCGTATTCAACAGTCGCCACCAACCCTTAATCTTTCTCCACTTTTGTGATAGAATATCTGGATATTTCTGTATCCAGCTTTAATGGCAGAAGAACAAACACCACCGAATACCGGGTCATCCCAGTCCGGTACATCCATGCCCGGAGTTGCATCGGACCAAAAAGCCGCAACAAACAGCGCTCCCCAGACTGTTGACGAAACCCTCGGCAAAATCAACCGCAGCTTCAAGGAGCGCGCCGCAGTTAATCGCGCCAAAGAGTTGGGGATTTCCTACATCAACATTGCGGTCACACCCATCAATCCGGATCTTTTAAAACTGGTGCCACCGGAAACAGCGCACGCAGCCCTGCTTTTGCCGTTTTTTCGCATCGGCAAAAAACTGCGCGTGGCTGTGGCTGATCCAAATAATCCCCAAACAGTAGCCGCGCTCGAACAGCTAAAAACAGCAGGCTACGAAATCAATCTCAATCTCGCCTCTGATGACGGGCTGAATGAAGCCATGCAGCTTTATGAAACCTCGCAGTATAAAGTCAAAAAAGAAATCACCACCCAGCTTTCTGAAGAAAAAATCAAAGCGTACGAACAGGAAATTCATGAACTTGGGGATTTAAAAAACAAACTTGGCAACATCAATTCCGAGGAGGCCGTGTATCTTTTGAATGTGGGAGCCCTAAAAACCGGCGCATCCGACATTCATTACGAACCCGAAGAAAAATCGGTCCGTGTGCGCTTTCGCATTGATGGGGTGCTGCACAAAATTTTTGATATCGAAAAAAGTGTTTACGTCAATATGGTCAACCAGATCAAATATCAGTGCAAGATGAAGCTCAACATCAACAACGAAGCCCAGGACGGACGTTACGGTTTTGTCGTTAATGACCGCAAAGTCGATGTGCGCGTTTCGGCTTTGCCAACAGAGTACGGCGAGACTTTTGTCTGCCGCCTGCTGGATAGCGCGCGCCACCTTGTAGATTTTGAAGAGCTCGGTTTCTTCGATTTCAATCTGCAGAAAATCGATCATCTCACCAGAATTTCCCACGGCATGATTCTTATTACCGGCCCTACAGGATCAGGAAAAACGACCACGCTCTACACCATGCTCGAAAAATTCAACAAGCCCGAAAGCAAGGTTATTACTTTGGAAGATCCGATCGAATATCACCTGGAAGGCATTTCGCAGAGTCAGATAAATGAAAAACGCGGGTACGATTTTGCGAACGGTCTCCGCGCGATTTTACGCCAGGATCCGGACGTGGTGATGCTGGGTGAAATCCGCGATCTTGAAACTGCGGAAACGGCGGCCCAGGCGGCTTTAACCGGCCACGTGCTTTTAAGCACGCTGCACACCAACAGCGCAATCGAAACCATTCCGCGACTGGTCAATATTGGCTTACCGCCCTTCATGGTGGCGCCTTCGCTCAACACCATTATTGCGCAACGACTTGTGCGCAGAATCTGTTCGAACTGTCAGGAAATGAAAGCTGTGCCGATTGCCGAACTCGATGAAATCAAACGCGTCGCCGAAGTCATCAAACAGATCCAGCCCAGCCGCGAAATTACGCTTCCGGACAAACTGCCGGTTGGCAAAGGCTGCGACATTTGCAGTCACACCGGCTACAAAGGCCGCATCTGCATTATTGAAATACTCGATATTGATTTTGAACTCAAGGATCTGATTTTAAACAAGGCTTCCAGCACCAAAATGATCGAAGCTGCGCGCCGCAAGGGTATGTTGACCATGCGCGAGGACGGCATTTTGAAAGTGATCAGGGGCATGACTACGCTTGAAGAAGTGCATCGCGTTACAGCGATTGTTGAATAGTGCTTAAACTCTGGCAATCTGCCATTGCATGGCTTCGTTTTTATGGATCGCACCTTTCAGTTCGAGTCGACTTAAAATAACGCTCAGTTGCGGCAGATCTATACTCAAACCATTTTGCAATTTCGAGTATATGTTTCCCAAAAGTTCATCAGTTGAAGCCGGATTTTTTTGGATGGCGGCAAACACAAGCTCTTCCTGCGCATCAAAAAGCTGCAGTTGCCTGGGTAATGAAGCAAACCCAAGATCAACCAGGGTTTCTTCAATTGCAACAATCGGTTGCGCGCCGCTCGCAATCAGGCGCAGACAACCACGCGCCTGTGCTCGCGTGATATCGCCGGGCAAAGCAAAAATCTGCCGGTTCTGCTCCAGCGCGTGATGCGCAGTAATGAGCGCGCCCGATTTTTCATGCGCTTCAATGACGATAGTGGCCTGACACAAGCCGGAAATCAGGCGGTTGCGAGCCAAGTATCTGCCCTTATACGAGGGCTCGCCATAAATGTATTCGCTTAGAATCGTACCGTTGTGACGTAAAATATTTTCCGCCAGATTGATGTGCGATGCAGGTGTCACGTTAGTCACTCCGGAAGCCAAAATCGCCACAGTTGATTTTTTATTTTGCACCGCAGCGGCATGGGCGCGCGCATCAATGCCAAAAGCAAGTCCGCTCACCACAATTCCGCCTTGCAAAGAAATGGCTTCAGATAGCTGAAAAGCGATTTGCGCGCCATAAGTTGAAGCCCTGCGCGTGCCAACCATCGCAACATATTTTTGACCGTCTTCAAGTGGCGCGCCTCTGCGATATAACAAAAATGGCGGATCAGGAATTTCTTTAAGCAAAGGTAAAAACTCCCCATGGTCCCGCCCGATCGCCACCACATTTTTTTGCACAAGTTGCCGAAATTCCTTTTCCACATCAATTCTTTTGCGCGCATTCACCAGCGAACTCACCATTTCCCTTGAAAGCCCGGCCTCAAAAAAAGCCTGGATATCAGCCTGCCAGACTGTTTGCCAATTGCGAAACCGCTTCCAGAATTTTGCCATAATCTGATAACTCATGCCCGGCACAAGGTTGAGCGCATGTGCAAATTTTTCCATAAAAAAACTGAGATAAAAAAACCAAAAGTGCTGCCATGGTAGCGCACCCGCATGAACAAAACTTAAAATTTTTCTAAAATCTTTTTTAGCTGGATTCCGGCTTGGCTTTAAAATCTTAAAACCTTGCCTGAAGCAAAAAAACCTTTACTCACTAAATTAACGCCCGGTTTTTTTGTGACTTCGCCAACAATTTTTGCCTCAATGCCATGCGCTTTCAGCAGCTTTGCAATCTTTGCAAATTCGCGGCTGATCAAAAGCATGCCGATACCCATATTCCAGACTTCGTAAGCCTCACGGTCAGGCACTTTTCCAAACTGCTGCAGCTGCAGCATGGGTTCATGTGGCTCCCAAAGCTCATCCAGATGCGCGCCCAAAAGGTTGCGCGCGCCTCCCCCAAGCACGCGTGGCAGATTGCCGGGCACGCCCCCGCCAGTCACATGTGCGAGCGCTTTCACCGCACACACGCGAGCTTGGCCATATCTCCCAAGAATAGTAAGCAGCGCACCAGAATAAATCAATGACGGCGTCAGCACAACTTCGCCCCAGGTCGCGCTCCTGCGGTTACCAATTTTTTGGCTGCCAGCCTTCAAAAAATCGCCTTCATATTTTTGCCGCGCCCATCCGGCGCCAAATTTTTTCCCAAGAATTTTTCGCACGAGCGCAAAACCGTTCGAACGAAATCCCCGGCTCCGTAAGCCAATAATCGGATCTCCTGCTTTCACTTCCCGCCCGTGAATAAATTTATTTTTTTCAACCACACCGATTGCACTCGCATTCCAGGTCGAGCCTTTAAGCAAATCCGGCATCTCGCCGATTTCGCCGCCCGAAATAATTACCTTCTCGGCCAGGCAGGCTTTTTTTAAACCATCCATCATCTGGCCCACCATCCCTGAGGAAACTTTATTAGTATCAATGGTGTCGTTGATCGCCACAGTTTCCGCGCCAGCGCACACCGCATCGTCCGCAACCATCGCCAAAAGATCATACCCAAGCGTGTCGTATTTGCCGATCATCTCCGCCACCATGATTTTTGAGCCCACGCCATCCGAATTCTGTACCATGTAAAAATCACCAAAATCCATCAGTCCCGTAAAACTTTCCTGCAGATTTACCGGCGCGCCAATCATGTTTTTGCGCACCGCAAAAGTCGCTTTCGCCGCTTCATATGCAAGAGCAGAGCACTTGTCGCCCATCTCCATATCAACGCCAGCTTGTTTATAAGTAGTCACGAATCAATTGCTAATTTCTAATTCCACCCGCTGGTGATACCCGCTATGCGCCCTGTCACTGGCCACTTTTCCGGCCTCAAGTTTAACCACCCTTTTCCTGATCAGATCAACCAGAAGCGCATTGTGGGTAGTCAAAAGGACAGTCGTACCGGTCTCGTTGATTCTCAGGAGCAGATCAACAATTTCCTTGCCGGTTTTAGGATCCAGATTGCCGGTCGGCTCGTCCGCAACAATCAAACGCGGATCATGCGTTAGCGCCCGCGCGATCGCAGTACGCTGCTTTTCACCACCGGAAAGCTGATGCGGAAAATGCCGCGCCAGCGCTTTCAGTCCAACAATTTCCAAAACCTCTGGCACGCGCTTTTTAATGTCCGGCGATTCATAACCGCAAACCTCCATCGCAAACGCCACATTTTCATAAACATTTTTTTGCGGCAGCAGCTTGTAATCCTGAAAAACAACTCCGATCCTGCGGCGATAAAACTGCAGTTCGCGGTCGTTCATTTCATTGACGTTATAGCCATCCACCACGATTTTACCCTGGTCGATTTTTTCCGCGCCGATCAGCGCATGGATTAAAGTCGATTTTCCTGCGCCCGAAGGCCCGATCATCGACACAAATTCACCGTTTTGAATCTCCAGATCGATCCTGTTAAGAACCGTGGTATTGCCATATTTTTTGCTAACATTCTCAAAAGAAATCATGATATTCTAGTGAAGACAAAGGCAATATAAGCGATTATCCCGAAAAAAACCATGCCATTTATCACCATTGGCATCCTGAGTTTCAAAGATCAGAAGTATCTTGCGCAAAATCTGGCGCAGTTATTGAAGCTCGATTATCCGCACTACGAAATTTTGATCTGCGACAACAATCCGGACGAAGAAATTTATCACTGGCTGCACAGGGAATTTCCAGCGATCAGCGTCATTCGGCCGGGGAAAAACACCGGTTTTGGCGGGGGCCACAACCTGCTTATCGACAAAGCCAAAGGCGAATTTTACCTCTGTTTTAACTCCGACATGGTCCCGGAACAGGGATTTTTAAAAGAACTCATGGCATGCATGCACGAAAATCCAAAGGTGGGCGTGGCCTCAGGAAAACTTTTGCAGTGGCGAAATTTTCCGCAAAAACCCGATCTTTCCCACGAACATTTCCTTGATACCACAGGTCTGATCATTAAAAAAAACCACCAGGTTATTGATCGCGGGCAGGGCCAACAAGATCGCGGGCAATTTGACCGCGAGGAAAAAATTTGGGGAGCAAGCGGCGCAGCTCCGCTTTTCCGCATCAAAGCGCTCAAAGAAGTCGCCCACAGTCCGGATGAATATTTTGATAAAGATTTTTTCATATACAAGGAAGATGTGGATTTAAGCTATCGTCTGCGCTGGGCAGGATGGGAAACAGTTTACAATCCCAAAGCGGTTGCCTGGCACGATCGCACCACTGCAAAGGCCAGCAATATTTTCATGACGATTCGCAAAAGAAAGGAGCGTTCGCGCATCGTCAAAGAACAATCTTTTTTGAACCAGCTCCTGTTCACTTACAAAAACTGGTCGCCGCAATATTCTTTTAAAACCAGAATTTTAACAGCGCTTTTCTGGCTTCGCTACAGCCTTTATACGCTTTTATTTGAGCCATATCTGCTCGCACAATTCCGGAAATTTTTCAAATTGAAACCGGTGATGAAAGAAAAAAGAGCCAAAATGCCACGCAAAATTTCGGCAAAAGAAATGGAAAAATGGTTTGCGTGATTAAAAACCTGTCAGACAGGCTCTCACCCCTTTAATCTTTTTCTGGCTGCAAGCGAGGGGCTTTTTCGCGGCAGTGATTTTCCAAAATGGCTGAAAAAATATTGAAAAGCATCCTTCACATGCAGCCGCAGCACTTTTTTCTTAAAGAAAGCCATAAAACCGCCACTCGAAAGTCTTTCATCATTATGAAATGCATGGGCTTCCCCCACAAAATGAACCTCATATCCAATCTCCCAGGCTTTACGGCAGATCTCAATATCGGACATGAACAGAAAATATTTTTCATTGTGAAAACCGGTTTTTTCCAGACAATCGTGGCTCACAATCTCAAACGCGCCGGTGACCCAGTCGACCGCTTCATTGATAAGCGGATTCTTGTCCCACATCAAATATTGGCGCATGCGCTGAGGAAAAAGTTTTCTCAAAAAGCCGGTTCTCTTGATGATAAGATCAAAAAACTGCGGAAAAACACGATAATTATCCTGGACGCTGCCATCGGGATAAACAAGTCTCGGAGCCACAATTCCAACCACGGGATTTTTTTCCAGATACCCGAGCAAAACTTTCAGCGCATTTTTCTCTACGATAATATCCGGATTAATAAAAGCAACATACTGCCCATCCGCATGTCTGATGCCAAAGTTGTTGCCATTAGGGTAGCCTTTATTCGGAATGTCAAAAAAGCGGACATGCAAGACATTATAAGCCGTTGCGGGAATTTTTTCATTGGCTTTTTTGCCGCCATTGTCGATCACAATAATTTCTGTTTTTTCCGGCAGCCAGGCGTGTTGCAGGCTTTGCAGGCAGGCCGTGGTCGCTTCCGCAGAGTTGTGCTGGAGAATAATTATGGAAAGAGTGTGCATGGTGCGAGTATAGCACTTAGCGGTGAAATTTTTCGTGTACCTCTTTTAAGCGCTTATTGGTGAGGTGCGTATAGATTTGGGTAGTCGTAATTGAAGCATGGCCGAGCATCTCCTGCACCGAGCGGATGTCCGCGCCATTGACGAGCATTTCGGTCGCAAAAGAATGGCGAAGAACATGAGGAGTCACTTTCTTGATAATCCCCGCGCGCCGGGCATACATACGCACGAGGTGCTCAACCGCCACTGTGCTCAACCGCCTTTTTTCGCCGAACGTAATGTCCTTTTTGGCGGAAGCATGGCGGTAATTCAAAAACAGCGGCTCAAAATTATCATCGCGTTTTGCAATATAGGCCCAAATCGCCTCGACCGCCGGGTCGGACAGAAAAACAATGCGCGGCTTGCGGCCTTTTCCCCGCACCATAAATTCGCGGCGTTTAAGATCAACCTGCGCGCGGTTCAAACTGGTAAGTTCGCTTACGCGAAGGCCGGTTGAATACAAAGTTTCCAGAATCGCGCGGTCGCGATACGCGCACAACGAGTCGCCGGAAACCTCTTTAAAAAGCCGTTCCAGCTCCTCGCGCGTCAAAAACTCCACGCTGCGCTGGGGAATTTTACTAAGGTCGATTTTCTCGGGCGCCAGCGTTTCCAGATCATTTTTTATACAGAATTTCAAAAATGCCCGCAGCGCAATCATGTGATAGTTCTGGGTTTTAGTGGACAGGAGCTGCTGGCCTTTTTCAGCTTCGAGTCGGTTCAGATAAAGCCTGTAATCCTGCACTTTTTGCGAAGTGATGTCGGATAATTCCAAATTATTACCAGCCCAGCCCTGAAATCGCCCCAGATAATGCCTATAATTTTCCAGGGTTTTTCGCGACTGGTTTTTGGTAATTTCAGCGTATTCCAGAAAGCGGCTGATTGTCGCAGAAAGTTTCATAAATTTACAAACACAATGTCCCTTCACATGATGTTTCAATACTAACCCAAAACCAGCGCAAATCCATCCAAAATCTGGCCAAATTTGGCCATCTCCGCCAAAACGGCCCTTGAAGAATCGGTCATCTTGTTGTATAATCAAGAGATTCTAATTTTACGAGCCAAGCACCATGCCCAAAAACACAAAAATCTTTGGCGCACTTGCGGCAATTGCAGGAGTAATTATCATCATCATCCTGGCAATAAATTTTTCTAGTGGAAACATATTCAAAGGATGCGTAAAAGGTAATGGCCCATGCGCTGGTGACCCTTCCCCTCCGCAAAAAGACCTAAACAACAGCCTCAAAGTTACCTGCGCCCCTTCGACAGATCATGTAAATCACGGCGACCCGGTTACCTGGAATGCAACTGTTACAGGCAACAAACCAGGTGACAGTGTCACATATCTTTGGGGCGGAGATACAGTTGTTGGCGGCAAAACGACCAAATCTGTAAGTGTGACCTATCCCGCATCCACAAAATTGGCGACTGTCGCAGTAACAGTAACCGAAACCGGCAATACTATTTTAACAACAACAAAAACATCGCCGGCCTGCACTGTTGGTTTTGTTAACATTGCAGGCAGCATCTCCGGAGCTGTCAGCGGCCTTGGCGCAATGCCCTTGGACAGTAAAGCCAGCAACGTATCCCCTCTTGCCCAACCAGGCGTAAGTTGCAGTGGTTCACCAAATCCCGGAACCAGTGGCTCGTCTTTTACATGGACTGCCCAATTTCAGGGAGGAACTCCAGCAAATTCAGATGACACGATCTGGGCTGGGGATGGAATTACTAATATTCCAGGTCTTGGGCTTCCCAAGGGGCCATCGGTTACAGCAACCTACCAATCGGCAATAACAACAACCAAAAATGTCACTGTAAGTACAATAATCAACTCAAAAACAGTTTCCAATACCTGCAGTATTACTGTAAACCCTGCATCTCCACCGCCACCTTCGCTGACAACCTCGCCAAGTGGCACTTTATTACCGCCAGCGACTCAAATCGTGGACGACGCGCTTGATGTCTGGACTTTAAACGCAGCCAACCTTGTACTTCGAAACGGCAGCTGGACAAGTGCCGGCAGCGGCAAAGGAACCAAAATTTTGTGGCTCAATTCCAAAATTTACGTGCTTGGG
>OBEQ012812648.1_pt1 | contig 42270 bp, 40 predicted proteins | sample 1670901 | NCBI WGS metagenome assembly OBEQ01 (sample SAMEA104232315, study PRJEB22302) | groundwater metagenome | biome: forest; feature: aquifer; material: groundwater | place: USA | collected 2011-08-07 | depth 5.4 m
TATATTGACTATTAGTCATTTAGTTTGTTATTATAGAGGCTATGAACAAGACGCTGATGTTAAAAGCTTTTTCAGCCCTGGATGTTAAAATGAAAAAGCCGGGGAAAATACTTCTGGGAGGAGGGGGGGCGATGGTCTTGGCCTACGATTTTCCGTTGGCCACGGCCGATTTAGATGGAATTTTCTATCAGTCGGAAATTTCCGAGAAGGATTTGCAAGACGAAATTCACGAAATAGCCGTTACTCTCAATATTCCCAAAGATTGGCTGAATCCTTACTTTTCAACTTTCCTTTACACTCTTCCAAAAGATTATGATTCCCGTCTCAGACAGGTTTACCAAGGAAAAAAACTCACCGTGCAAGCTTTGGGGCTGGAGGATCTCCTGATTTTAAAATGTTTTGCTGGTCGCGAAAAGGACATAGGACACGCGAGAAGTCTCTTGAAAAAAGGGGCCAAAACTTCTTTTGTCGAGGAGCACATTCTCAGGTTGAAAGCCTCCAATATTCCTAAGTCGGGAGAAGCTCTTTTATTCTTGCAGGACTTGCTTGACGAGTTGGGGATGTAGATTTAATGGTGCTATGCAAATTCCTACCCATCAACATTTGGAACGAGCCTATTACGAGTTGCAAAAAATCGGAGCCCGAGCTGTCGGTCACCGAAGCGCTTGGTCTTATCATCCAAAAACAAACGAAGAACTTTTGGCCCTTTGCGCAGAAATGTCCCGTTTCGATCCCCGTCTTTTTGGTATTTTGGTGGACTATTTGGCTCAAAACTGGAAAAGAGTAAATCCTTTATTGCTCAGGCAGGCCATGCAGAAATTCGAGACGCCGCAAGCCTGGGGGGTGATGGGGGAGATGATCTCCTCCTTACAGCCTTCAAGCGAAACAGTTTATTTTTTTGAATATGTGACCCGAAATTTAGCGCCGGTTTCACCGCAACTTTACTTCATCAATTATTATCTTCCCGGCTCGCACCTGATGCAAAAGGCGGCGCTGGAGCCGTTGGAGGAATTTTTCAAATGGGGATTCTTGGCGCGGGAGCGGCCGGTGATCCATGGAGAAAAAAGAATATCGGCCGGCTATTGGGGAAATTATGCTAGAACCAACATCCTTAAAAGACTTCTTACCCAAAATCAGGACATCACCTTGGGGAGCTATCTCCAGGCGCTGGATCACACGATCTCCCGACAACAAGCTTTAAACGATCTCAAAAACTTTCCCGGTTTGAAATTGAAGGGAAAAGGAAGGGGCGGGATGTGGAGAAAAAATATATGACTTCTATTTTAGTGGAAACCAAATCCCTTTCTAAACAATATCCCGACACAAAGGCGTTGGATTGTTTAAATCTGCATTTGCAGGAAGGGGAGATTTTGGGGCTGCTTGGTCCCAACGGCGCCGGTAAAACCACGGCCATTCATATTCTGCTGGGGTTGTTGACTCCTACTTCCGGTGAAGTGTCGGTTTTGGGGCTTTCCCCTTTAAAAGAACGTCACAAGATTGCACAACAAATTAATTTTTCGTCGGCGTATGTGAGTCTGCCGTCCAATCTTAAAGTTTCCGAGAATCTTAAAATTTTTTCAAAACTTTACAATGTTTCCAACCCTATAAAAAAAATAGAAACGCTTCTGGAAATGTTTGGCATTTCCCATTTGCTGAATCGTTTGACCGGAGCGTTGTCGTCGGGAGAAAAAACACGGCTCAATTTGTGCAAAGCGCTTTTGAACGATCCTAAACTTTTATTGTTGGACGAACCGACCGCCAGCCTCGACCCCGAGGTGGCCGACCGTGTTCGAAAAACACTACGCGAAATTCAGCAAAAGAAAAAAATCGGCATTATTTACACCTCGCACAACATGGCCGAGGTGGAAGAAATTTGTGATCGAGTTCTTTTTTTACATCATGGAAAAACAATTTCGGAAGGAACGCCAGAGGCCGTGATGAAAAGTTTTTCCAGCGCCACGCTGGATGAGGTTTTTATTAAAGTGGTGAGGGGAGCTGCACACTTATGATGGAATCATGCCAAAGAATCCAGGCGATGTTTTTTCGTTACCTTTATCTCCACAAAAGAAGCGTGTCGCGCACGTTGGAAATTATTTTCTGGCCGGTGATGGAACTTTTTGTCTGGGGTTTTTTGAGTGTTTACCTAAAATCGGTTTCCAATGGAGTGTTGGCACAGTCGGTTTTGTTTCTGATTGGGGCGATGATTTTTTGGGACATTCTTTATCGCAGTCAACAAGGAATCAGTCTTTCGTTTGTCGAAGATATTTGGACGCAAAATATTACCAACCTTTTTGTCTCTCCCCTAAAAATTTGGGAATGGATTGCCGCCACGATGCTTTACAGTTTTTTAAAAATTATTTTGATTGTTTTGTTGCTCTCTCTCTTGGCGTTGGGGCTTTATCATTTTAATCTCATCAGCAGTCTCGGATTTTATCTCATTCCGCTCGTGGCCAACCTTTTCTTTTTCGGCTGGGCGCTGGGACTTTTTACCTCGGGGCTTCTGATCCGTTGGGGACATGCCGTCGAGGCGCTGATTTGGGGCATTCCTTTTTTGGTTCAACCCTTTTCGGCCATTTATTATCCTCTCTCAATTCTTCCTCGCCCTTTAAGAATGATTGCCGAATGTCTTCCCAGCACTCACGTTTTTGAAGGAATGCGACAGGTGATGAACCGCGGCGAGCCGCCATTTTTCCATCTGGCGTTGGCGTTATTTCTCAACGGAATTTATTTTTTCCTCTGTGCTTTTTTCTTCAGACTGATGTACCGCCGTGCCCGAGAAACCGGACGTCTGGGGAGGTTGGGGATGGACTAACTAATACCTTATAAAGATTAATTTCCATACAACCTTGAATAAATCCAGTAGTTGGTCAGAACCTTTTTAACGTAATTGTTTGTCTCGTCGTAGGGAATCAATTCAATAAATAAATCCGGTGCTAGCCAGTCCCCCCATTTTTTCCAACGTTCCACCGCCTCGGGCCCTGCATTGTAACTGGCTAGTGCGTAGCTTAAGTTGCCATTGAATTGTTGCAGTCGTTGACTTAAGTACCAGGTGCCAAAACGAATGCTGGTGGCGGGATCATGCAAATCTTCCGGATGAAAATTATTTTCTCCCAGGTTGCGAGCGATTTCCATGGCTGTTTTGGGAATAATTTGTGTGAGCCCTATCGCATTAGCTGAAGAAACGACAAATGGCTTGAAGGCGGATTCTTGTCGCATCAGCGAGAGAGCTAATAAAGGATCTAGGTTTGTCTTTTGAGAATTTTTTTCGATCCATTGAAAATAGGCTTTTGGATAGGCGAGTTGCCAATAAAAAGGGGTCATCTCTTTGGGAGATTTTATTTTAAGAGCCGCCGATCCCATAACGCTCAATCGATTAAAATTCTGAGCTTGTTCGTAGACTGAAGCCAACTCTTCCAAATTTAAATTTGCAGAAAGTTTTTTGTCTTGTTCTGTTTCATCAAAGGCGTACGTTGTCAGTCCAATTTTAGCCAAGGCTACACCCCTTGCCAGTTGGCTATTTGCGGGGATATCTCTTTGCCAATAGTTGGATGAAGGAATTGCATCCACGTACTTTGGAATTAAATCAAGAAAGCGCGCATCGACCAGAGTGTGCGTTACCAAATTGCCACTGCGGAGTTGTTGCAAAGCCAGAAATCCATAATAGCTTAATGGTTTTGTACGAATGACTTGTTGGTAATGGCTATGGGATTCTTCTTTTTTTCCCATTTGATCCAGGCATCGTGCTTCCCAATACAAAATACGGGCGAGTCCCTCGGAAGAACGTTCATGATGCTCCTCGTTTTCGAGTTCATTCAACACAAATTGAAAATTATTTTGCAAATAGGCGGCCCACATTCGATAGATGGTGGCTTCAGCTGTTTTGTATCTTTTATTTTCCGCCAAAAAGTTGGAAAAAGCCTCAAAGGCTTTTTCATATTGTCCCGAGTCGAAATAAATAAAGGGAATTTTGTAACGTGATTGCTGTGCCAAAGAAGAATGGGGATAAAGTTCGATTATTTTTCGATGATAGATCAGGGCTTTGTCAAACTGATCGGAGCGTCCATAACAAGTGGCTAGCTGCAAGTAGAGCTGGGGACGGTCGATGACAAAACTTCCATCAAAGGCCAACTGTTCGTAGAGTTCGGCGGCTCGTGCGTAGTCTCTTTTTTTAAAAGCGGCATTGGCCATTTCTTCTTTGAGGGGAAGCCCTCTTTGTTGGAGATGTTCGTAAAGGGTCATCGCTTCATCGGGAAGTCCCCAATTCAAAAGTTTGGAAGCTCTTTTGAGAAGAGCGTTCGTGTTTAAAAAACTTTCGATGCTTTTCGATTCTCGATTGAGTTGTTGAATAATAATTTCTTCGTAAGGACTTCCTGCATTTTGAGTAAGTAATATTTTCCAAATTAGATGTGCTTTATCTTTTTGTCCGCTCTTAGAGGCGATGAGTCCTTGGTAAAAAATAATTTTTTGTTGTTCGACATCATTGTTCATCGTTTCTATTTTGTGTCGATTGAGAAGCGTTGTCGTCTCCGGTCCTTGTCCAAGAGCCACCAGCGAATCGATTCTTTCCCAAAACGTGTCGTTGTCAATTTGACGCAATAATTTAGGAGGAGGGTTCAGCCAATCCAGTGCGGCCCGATATTTTTGTTCGGCATTGAGCGTTTTTCCAATCCAATAACGAATGTAGTATTCAAGAGTGGGAGATTCTTTCAGAGCCTCTTGAAAATTTTGTTCTGCGTCCGTAAAACGACTTTCTTTGAAAGCATTGATTCCCATGAGAAAATGAGGATCATTTTGTGCGAAAACAGAAGGAGTAAAAATAAGGATAAGAAAAAACAGAAGAGGGAGTGACTTCATTATTTTTTCACTCCGAATTTTTTTTGGCATCGTTCCAGAGTTGATCCCACTCTTTGGCTGTGAGTTGGCACGGATCTTTTTTCTGTTTTTTTATTTTTTGCTCCATCCATTGGAAACGTGAGCGAAAGCGGTTGTTGGCGTGGCGCAACGCTTCTTCCCCTTGCAGGTTGAGAAATCGGCAAAGGTTAGCCAACGCCAGAAAAACATCTCCCATTTCGTGCTCAATTTCTTTGGGAGCTTGATTTTTTAACGCGTAGCGTAGTTCAGCAATTTCTTCTTCGATTTTTTTCAAAACACCTTCAGTTTTTTGGGTGTCAGTTCCTTCCCAATCAAAACCGAGCTTGGAGGCTTTTTTGGAGAGCTTTTGCGCTTGAAAAAGGGCAGGTAATCCACGCGGGACCGAATCCAAAAATGATTGCGACGCCGTTCCGGCCCCTTTATGTTTTTTGGTTTCAGTCGCTTTGATTTTATCCCAATTGACGATGACCTCTTTCGCATTTTTAACTTCTGTGGTTCCAAAAACGTGGGGATGTCGCCTCACCAATTTTTCGCTTAACCCTTCGATGACCGTGTTGATGTCAAAGGCTTTGCGGTCTGTGGCCATTTGCGCATGAAAAACGACATGCAGCAAAACATCCCCCAATTCTTCGCAAAAATGAGGATCGTGTTCCGATTCGATGGCGTCAATCAGCTCGTAAGTTTCTTCGATCAGTTGCGGAATAATCGATTTATGAGTTTGCTCGTGATCCCAAGGACATCCTTCCGGCCCACGCAGAATGGCCATAATGTCGGTGAGTTTGTCGAAAGATTGTGACATAGTTTAATAGAGATAGCGATTGACGCCATGGGTGTCAATTTGTAAAACTTTGATTTGATGCCGACGTAGCTCAGTTGGTAGAGCAACTCATTCGTAATGAGTAGGTCGCCGGTTCGATTCCGGCCGTCGGCTCATGAAAAAAACCAACTTTTCACTCTTTTTATTTTTGCTTGTCTTATTGGGTGTGATTGCCTGTGGGGGATCACGCAACGAAAAATTTATCCAAGGCACCTGGGGCCATTCTGGCGATCTTACTGTTGGTACTTGGCCGGTCACATGGACTTTTCAAAAAGGAAAGTTTGTGAATACAGCGGGGGATCCTCCTATCACGCTATATGGTAAATACAGAGTGGTTAAAGAAGAATCTCCGAACATTACTCTTAGTTTGTATGAAATAGAGGATCAGGCTGGTCACCTGGGAAATGATGCCGAAGAAGTCACTTTTAAAACTGATCGAGTTGAGGATCGGCTTTACAATGGTCAAGACGTGTTGAAAAGAATTTTAAAATAACTCTTTTTAAGATAGTTCAGTTTCTCCCATTAAAAACTTATCGATAGCCTTAGCGCATTTGCGTCCCTCGGCAATAGCCCAGACGATGAGGGAAGCGCCGCGGTGGGAGTCGCCAGCGGCGAAGATTTTGTTCTCCGAGCTCATGTAATTTTCATTCACCGCAATATTTCCACGAGGATCCAGTTTCAAATTTAAATCTGACACAAGTCCTTGTTTGACAGGGCCGGTAAATCCCATCGCCAAAAGAATCAGGTCGGCTTCAATTGCAAATTCACTTCCCGGAATTTCTTTGGGTTGAGGGGGGCCGCCGTTCGGATTTTTGATCCACTCCAAATGCACCGCGTGAAGTTTTTTTAAAATACCATCTTCACCGGACAAAAATTTGGTCATGATGGAATAGTCGCGTTTGCCCCCTTCGGCATGGGCTGGCGAGCTTCGAAAAACAAGGGGCCACTGGGGCCAGGGATTGTTGATGTCTCTTTGATCGGGAGGGCGAGGCAAAAGTTCCAGCTGAAAGACCTCCGACGCCCCTTGCCTATGGGCTGTGCCCAAGCAGTCGGCTCCGGTGTCTCCTCCACCGAGGATCACCACTTTTTTTCCTTTAGCGGTAATTTGTTCAGTCATTTTTTCTCCGGCGTTGACGCGGTTTTGTTGCGTCAAATATTCCATGGCGAGATGAACTCCCTTCAAATCGCGTCCCGGTACGGTAAGATCACGCGGCTGCATCGCGCCGATGCACAAAGCAACAGCATCGTACTCCTGGCGGAGGGCGTTGAGGGGAAGGTCACGACCCACATGAATTCCGGTTTTAAATACAACTCCTTCAGCTTTCATCTGTTCGATGCGGCGATCGATCCGGATTTTTTCCATTTTGAAATCGGGAATACCATAGCGCAACAAGCCGCCAATGCGATCATCCCTTTCTAAAACGGTAACGTCATGCCCTGCACGGCCCATCTGTTGGGCGCAAGCAAGGCCTGCGGGGCCCGATCCGACAACAGCCACTTTCTTTTTGGTCGAAATTTGAGGAGGTTGTGGTTGGATCCATCCTTCTTTGAAGGCATGATCGATAATATGAAATTCGATATATTTGATGGTGACCGGTTTGTCGTTGATGCCGAGCACGCACGCTCCTTCGCACGGCGCGGGGCAGAGTAGACCTGTAAATTCGGGAAAATTGTTGGTGGCGTGCAAGCGATCGATCGCCTCGCGCCAACGATTTTTGTAAACCAGATCATTCCATTCGGGAATATAATTTCCGAGCGGACATCCCTGATTACAAAAAGGGACGCCGCAATCCATACACCGTGCCCCTTGCGCTTTCAGTTTTTCTTCGGGAAATGTCGTGTAGATTTCCTTGTAGTCGTGAATGCGCTGTGGAATAGGCCTCTCGGGCCATCCTTCTCTTTTAATTTCCATGAAGCCGGTTATTTTACCCATACATCGCCACCTCTTCCGACACTCCCAATTCCTTCATCTTTTTTCGTACTTCCACGAGTGCTTTTTTATAATCCTTCGGCATGACTTTAACGAACGAGGCCAGTTCTGTATTGAAATTATCGATTATTTTTTTGGCGACACTACTTCCGGTGTAACGAAGATGATTGTTTAAAAGCTGCTTGATCGTCTCGATGTCCTCATTTTCTGAAATTGCTTCCAGATCGACCATGGCTTGATTACAACTTTTATCAAATTTTCCATCCGCGTCGTAAATGTAGGCAATACCGCCGCTCATTCCCGCCGCAAAGTTTCGTCCGGTTTTGCCGATGATCAACACACGGCCGCCGGTCATATATTCGCAACCGTGGTCGCCGATTCCTTCGACGACAGCATGGACGCCGCTGTTTCTGACGCCAAAGCGTTCGCCGGCAACTCCACGAAAATAAGCTTCGCCACTGGTAGCCCCATAAAGAGCGACGTTGCCGATGATGATATTTTCTTCCGCAACAAAAGTTGATTTTTTGGAAGGGAACACAATCAGTTTTCCTCCCGACAAGCCTTTGCCGGTGTAATCGTTGGCGTCTCCTTCGAGAGTGAGCGTCATTCCCTTCGGTACAAACGCGCCAAAACTTTGTCCGGCTGAGCCGTTGAATTTAATTTGAATGGTGTTGTCGGGCAATCCCTTGGCGCCATAACGTCGGGTGAGCTCGCTTCCCAGCATGGTGCCTGTGGCGCGGTCAACATTGCGAATCGGAGATTCGAAAGCAACTTTCTGCCCTTTTGTTAAAGCGGGTTCTGCTTTCTTAATCAAAATATTGTCCAAAACTTTTTCTAACCCATGATCTTGTTTGTGGATCCGGTGTGTGGCTACCTCAGGGCCGACGGCTGGGCGGTAGAAAATGGGGGAAAAATCAAGCCCGCGAGATTTCCAGTGAGTAATGGTCTTGTTGAAATCGAGATACTCCGAGTGTCCGATCATTTCTTCCACCTTTTTGAATCCCAGCTCCGCCATGATTTCGCGAAGTTCTTCGGCGACAAAGAAAAAGAAATTGATGACCGCTTCGGGAGTTCCTTTAAACTGTTTGCGTAATTCTGGATCTTGAGTGGCGACGCCAACGGGACAGGTGTTTAAATGACAAACCCGCATCATAATACATCCCATCGTGATGAGCGGAGCGGTGGAAAAACCAAATTCTTCCCCTCCCAACAGAGCGCCAATCGCGACATCGCGGCCGGTTTTGAGCTGGCCGTCGACCTCCACCACAATGCGGTCGCGCAAATTATTGGCGACTAACACCTGTTGTGTTTCGGCAAGTCCCAACTCCCAGGGAATTCCCGCATGTTTGAGACTGGTAAGTGGAGAGGCGCCGGTTCCACCGTCGTGTCCAGCAATCAACACGAGATCCGCATGCGCCTTGGCAACACCGGCGGCTACTGTTCCCACGCCAACTTCTGCGACCAGTTTCACGCTGACATTCGCGCGAGGGTTTGAATTTTTCAGATCAAAAATGAGCTGAGCCAAATCTTCGATGGAATAAATATCGTGATGCGGAGGAGGGGAAATAAGTCCCACGCCAGGAGTGGAAAAGCGGACTTTGGCAATCCAGGGATAAACTTTATGTCCCGGAAGTTGTCCCCCTTCGCCAGGCTTGGCCCCTTGCGCGATTTTGATTTGAAGCTCGCGCGCCTGAACCAAATATTCACTGGTGACTCCAAAACGTCCTGATGCCACCTGCTTGATGGCGCTATTTTTCGAATCGCCATTGGCCTCAGCGGTGTAGCGTGCGGGATCTTCCCCCCCTTCGCCGGTGTTGGATTTCCCGCCGATGCGGTTCATCGCGATCGCTAAAGTTTCGTGAGCTTCTTTGCTGATGGAGCCGTACGACATCGCTCCCGTCTTAAAGCGTTTGACAATATCTTTTGCCGATTCGACTTCTTCAATTGAAATTGATGTTTGTTTTTTGAATTCGATCAAACCGCGTAGCGTGCATAGGTGGCGGCTTTGCTCATCAATGAGTTTCGAATATTCTTTAAATTCTTTGTAATTTCCAATGCTGGTCGAATGCTGAAGTTTGGCCACGGTGTCGGGGTTGATCATGTGGTACTCGCCGTCGCGGCGCCATAAATATTGTCCCCCCCATTCTAGCGTGGGATGTCCGCTGACTCTTTTAGGATAAGCCTTGTGGTGACGAAGAAGTGTTTCTTGGGAAATCACGTCGAGCCCAATCCCCTCAATCCGCGAGGGGGTGTGTGTAAAATATTTGTCGATGATATCGTGGTTGAGTCCGATGGCTTCAAAAATCTGGGCGCCACGATAACTTTGAATGGTGGAAATTCCCATCTTGGACATCACTTTCACAATTCCTTTTTTAACCGCTTTTTGAAATTTACTCACCGCGGTTTGGTGATCGAGACCATTTAAAATTTTGTTGCGGATGAGGTCGTCGAAGGTTTCGAAAGCGAGATAGGGGTTGATCGCACCCGCACCGTAGCCAATCAAGAGGGCAAAGTGATGTACTTCGTGCGGTTCGCCCGATTCGACAATTAGTCCGACACGGGTTCGCATTCCCTTGCGAACCAAATAATTATGAAGCCCCGCTGTGGCCAGCAAACTGGGGATGGGAGCCATTTTCTCGTTGGCGCCACGATCAGACAAAATCAGAATGTTACATCCATTGCTTATCGCATCGGCTGCTTGATAAAAAAGTTCGTCCAAAGCACGGGTGAGTCCTTTTTCTTTATCTTCCGATTTAAACAACATCGGAACGACGCACGACTTGAAACCTCGGTAAGGCTTGTTCCCCAGCTGTTTGAAGCGAGCCATTTCGTCGTTGGAAAGAATCGGATTAGATAGTTTGATCTGGTGACAACTTTCCGGCTCGGGCTTTAAAAGATTTTGTTCTGGGCCGATGCTGGTATCCACCGACGTCACCAACTCCTCGCGAATGGCATCGAGCGGCGGGTTGGTGACTTGAGCAAAAAGTTGTTTAAAATAGTTGAAAAGATTTTGCGGACGATCGGACAACACCGCCAGCGGGGCGTCGTTTCCCATAGAGCCGATGGCTTCCTCCCCATTGAGGACCATGGGCTGCATCAATAAATTGATATCTTCGGTGGTGTAACCAAAAATAATTTGCCGACGAGTGACCGTGTCGTGATCTGGTTCTGGGATTTGCGGATTTGCCGGCAGCTCTTCCAGTTTAATTAAATTTTCTTTAAGCCACTGGCCGTAAGGGCGTTCTGCTATGATTTTATTTTTCAGTTCGGCATCGTCAACAATTCGTCCCGCGGTGATGTCGACCAAAAACATTTTTCCAGGCTGTAATCTTCCTTTGATCAAAACATCTTCGGGGGGAATGTCGAGCACTCCAACTTCGGACGCCATGATGACCAGATCGTCTTTGGTCACATAATAACGGGATGGCCGTAGACCGTTTCTGTCCAGCACGGCTCCAATCATCGTACCGTCGGTAAAGGCAATGGAGGCAGGGCCGTCCCACGGTTCCATGAGACACGAATGATATTCATAAAAATCTTTTTTTGCCTGCGGCATCGATTCGTGTCCGCTCCACGCTTCGGGAATCATCATCATCACCGCATGAGGAAGCGAGTAGCCTCCCATCACCAGCATTTCGAGCGCATTGTCGAAAGTGGCCGAGTCGGAATTTCCCTCGCGAATGACCGGCAATACTTTTTTGATTTCGTCGCCAAAAATATCTGACTCGAACAATGCCTCGCGGGCGCGCATCCAGTTGATGTTTCCCCGCAGTGTGTTGATTTCGCCGTTATGCGCGATGTAGCGGAACGGGTGAGCCAATTCCCAATTGGGAAAGGTGTTGGTCGAAAAACGGGAATGCACTAGCGCTAACGCCGAAACCATTTCTTTGTCGTGCAAGTCGAGGAAGTAGGGGCGCAGCTGATCGGAGTTGAGCATTCCTTTGTAAATGAGAGTACGACACGAAAGGGAAGGAATATAAATTTGCGGTTTGTTTTTAAGTTCGGAACGCCGAATATTATTTTCGAAACATTTTCGTATAATAAACAGGCGCCGCTTAAAAGCCGTTGCGTCGCTCGATTGCGGCATTCCTGCCAATACAGGGCCTGCTTCTCCCATCGCAATAAAAAACTGGCGCATGACCGGCATTGTTTGAAACGCCGTTTTTCCAATCATGGAAGAATCGACCGGCACATCGCGCCAGCCTAAAAATTTCTGTTTTTGTTCGGCAACCAACAGTTCAAATAAAATTTCGGCTTGTTTTCGCTCGCCAGCATCCTGCGGCAGGAAAAGGGTTCCCACGCCGTATTTTCCTTCATCTGGTAAAGCAATTTGGATTTTTTTACATTCTTTTTTAAAAAAGGCATGGGGAATTTGTATGAGAATTCCCGCACCATCCCCGGTATTTACTTCACATCCGCAAGCGCCGCGATGCCCCAGATGTTCCAGCGACAAAATAGCTTTTTGGATGATGTCGTGCGATTTTTTCCCCTTCATGTGAACCACGAAGCCAACACCACAGCTGTCGTGTTCAAAGCTTGATCGGTAGAGTCCTTTTTGTTCTATCTCTTGGGCCATAAGCCACCCAACATATCCCTAATCTTTTTTAGATTTCAAGCGGTTTATTGAGGTGCTGAGGCTCTTAACATTTCCCAATTCGAATGGTGTCCCAGACTTCTTTGAGGATTTTTCGGACTTCAGAAGTGAAGGGGTTGGGGTTTGACCCGGGGCCCCCATGGTAAAAATAGTTGAGGTCATTTTTGATGGTGATATCCCAATTTGAATTTTTGAGTTTTTGTTCCCACACATCTTCCGGTTTTACGACGGCTGTGCAGGTCAGCCCCGTTAAAGGGCGATCTATTTTTTTAATATTGATGACAATCCCAAAATCGTGGTGCCCCAGGATGTAATGTTTTCCGATATCGGGATAAACCACCAGTTCATATTCTTCGGGCTCGGCTTTATTGATGACATACCAAGAATCGGTCGGCAGGTGGCCTATTTTAATTTTTATTTTTTGCCATTGAACTTGAATTTTCGAATTGTTCACCACTGTTGCATTTTTGATGAGACAATCATTCGATTCGGCGGGGGTGCAAGAAGGGGGAGCTTCTCCCTTTACGTTTGGAAGGGGAAAAAAGAAAAAAGCCAAAAGTAAGAAGATGAAATTTTTCATCGAGGATATATTACGCCTATGTTAAACTATAAATCTATGGAAATTTTTAATACTCCTTACATCAATACCATTCCTGTGGCTAATCAGCCCCCTTATCCCGGAGATGGAAAATTGGAATGGCGGATCCGCAGTCTGATTCGATGGAATGCCATGGCGATGGTGGTGCGGGCCAATCGGAAGAGCGAGGGGATCGGCGGACATATTTCCACTTACGCGTCTGCCGCCACTCTTTATGAAGTGGGCTTCAATCATTTTTTTAAAGGAAAAGAAACAGGGGTTGGCGACCTGATTTATTTTCAGGGGCATGCCTCGCCGGGAATTTATGCGCGGGCTTTTTTGGAAGGGCGTTTGACGGAAGTCCAGCTCGAAAATTTTCGGCGCGAATTATCCCCCGGCGGCGGACTTTCTTCTTATCCTCACCCACGGCTAATGCCCGATTTCTGGGAGTTCCCCACCGTCTCGATGGGGCTTTCGCCGCTGATGGGAATTTATCAAGCCCGCTTCAATCGCTATTTGGAAGATCGTGGTTTGAAAAAAAAGGATCATTCTAAAATTTGGGTTTTTTTGGGCGACGGCGAAACCGACGAGCCGGAATCTTTGGGGGCGCTCACCTTGGCTTCTCGCGAGCGGTTGGACAATCTTATTTTTGTGGTCAATTGCAATTTGCAGCGGCTTGACGGGCCGGTTCGTGGTAACGGAAAAATTATTCAGGAGCTCGAGTCTGCTTTTCATGGCGCGGGATGGAATGTGATCAAATTAATTTGGGGGAGCGACTGGGATCCTTTGCTGGCCAAGGACTCTGACGGACTTTTGGTCAAGAGAATGGGGGAAGCGCTTGATGGGCATTACCAAAAATATTCGGTGGAAAATGGCGCCTACACGCGGAACGATTTTTTTGGAAAGGATCCTCGTTTGCTCAAAATAGTGGAACATTTAAGCGATGACGAAATACGAAAATTGCGTCGTGGTGGGCACGACCCTGAAAAAGTTTACGCCGCTTACAAGGCAGCGACGGAGCATCAGGGGCAGCCAACGGTTATTTTGGCCAAGACGATCAAGGGCTATGGCTTGGGTGAAGCGGGAGAAGGGCGAAATGTCACACACCAACAAAAAAAAATGAACGAAGCTGAGTTGAAAGCGTTTCGCGATCGTTATGAAATTCCCATTTCTGACGAAGAGGTGAAAGAGGCTCCGTTTTATCGGCCAAAAGATTCGTCTCCTGAAATGAAATATTTGTTGGAGCGACGTCACTCGCTTGGCGGGTTTGTTCCGAAAAGAACGGTAAAGAAATTTCCCTCCCTAACCCTCCCTTACAAAGGGGGAGAGGGGGGTCAGGATATTTTTGCAGAATTTGATCAAGGCTCCGAGGGTCGTCCCGTTTCCACCACCATGGTTTTTGTGAGGCTTCTTTCAAAATTGCTTCGTGACAAAAAGTGGGGCAACCTTGTTGTTCCCATTGTTGCCGATGAGGCGCGCACTTTTGGTATGGATCCTCTTTTCCGTCAGTGCGGTATCTATTCGCATGTGGGGCAACTCTACGATCCGGTCGATTCCAAAATTCTTCTCTACTATCGCGAGGCCAAGGAGGGGCAAATTCTCGAGGAAGGAATCACCGAAGCAGGTGCCATGTCTTCATTTATTGCCGCAGGTACTGGCTATGCCACGCAGGGTTTAGCGCTTCTTCCTTTTTTTATTTTTTATTCCATGTTCGGTTTTCAACGCGTTGGCGATTTAATCTGGGCCGCGGCTGATGCCCGGACACGCGGTTTTCTCATCGGCGGCACCTCGGGCCGAACCACGTTGGCGGGTGAAGGATTACAACATCAGGATGGTCACAGTCATTTGCTTGCTTACTCCGTTCCTACCGTGAGGGCTTATGATCCGGCGTTTGCGTTTGAGCTGGCGGTGATCATTCGTGCTGGAATTCACGAGATGTACGAGAAAGGGGAGGATATTATTTATTATGTAACGGTGGGAAACGAAAATTATATTATGCCTTCAAAACCAAAAAAAACTTTAGTCGAAGAAGGAATTCTCAAAGGCCTGTATCTTTATCAAGAATCCTCTCTCAAAAAATCCAAGGGTGAATCACCCAAGGGGAAAGCCCATCTTTTTGGAAGTGGTGCTCTGATGAACGAAGTGTTGAAAGCGCAGGAAATTTTGGAAAAAGAACATTCGGTTTCGGTAGATGTTTGGAGCATCACCAGTTACAAAACCTTGCACGATGATGGGGCCGAGGTTGAAAAATGGAATGCTCTTCATCCAAACGAAAAACCTCGCGTGCCGTATGTGGCTCAATGTTTAGACGGAAAAAAAGGGGTTTTTGTGATGGTGTCCGATTATGTGCGGGCTCTTCCCGATTCGATTTCTCGCTGGTTTCCCCAAAAAAATCCTGTTTGTCTGGGGACTGATGGTTTTGGTCGGAGTGACAATCGGTCAGCGTTGCGCGACTATTTTGGAGTGGATGCGCCGCACATCGTAAAGGCGACACTGCAAGTTTTAGGGGTTAAATGAATATATTCAGCTTTTAGGAGGATATTCGCCACGGACTTTACCAGCGGCAATTTCTCGGAGAGCGACTACAACATTTTTGTTGGTGCTGTCCACCAGGTGGTGAGCCCCTTTTTCAAGTTGGCGCACTCTTTTGGCGGCCAAGTGGACCAAGCCAAAGCGGGTTTCGATTTTTTTCAAACAATCTTCGACGGTGATTCGTGCCATAAAATTTCCTCACAAATTAACTTATTGAATTCTAGTGCTTTCTAATTAAGATAAGGCCTTCTCGTCAACTAAATTATGAAGATCAGTCTAGCACAAATCAATACGACGGTGGGAGATATTTCGGGTAATTGCAAAAAAATCCTCCAACTCATCCAAAAAGCCAAAGCAGTAGGGGGAGATATTGTCATTTTTCCGGAGCTGGCGTTGATTGGTTATCCGCCGCGTGATCTTCTCGAACTCCCTTATATTGTTGAACAATGTGAGCGTGCGCTTCAAACGCTGGTTTCCCAGGTGACGGGAATTGCGGTTGTCGTCGGGTCGATTGAGTCCAACTCGGCGGCCCCCGGAAAATTTTTGTTTAATACCGCTTATTGGCTGGAAGAAGGAAAAATCCGCCACAAGGCGCACAAAAGTTTATTGCCTTTTTACGATGTTTTCGACGAAACCCGTTATTTTCAAGCGGGAAACAGTTGGGAGCCAGTCGATTACCGCGGTTTCAAAATTGGGTTGACCGTTTGCGAAGATATTTGGACCGAAAATCCGCTCTACGACGTGAATCCTGCAAAAAATTTGGCTTCGATGGGGGCTAACCTTCTCATCAACATTTCGGCTTCTCCTTACTCGATGGGCAAATATTCTCAGCGCCAAATCCTTCTTCAAAAACTGGCCACTACTTATCATCTGCCGGTGGTTTATGTGAATCAAGTAGGGGGAAACGACGAATTGATTTTTGACGGCGGATCGATGGTGATTAATTCAACCGGTACCAAAGTAGGGCAGGCCCCGTTTTTTAAAGAGGGAATGACGATGGTGGATTTGGAAAATTCTTCATCGGTTCAAAATTCCATTCCCTCCGAAATGGATTTGTTGTCTCAAGCGCTCCAGTGTGGGTTGAAAGATTATTTGAAAAAGTGCGGTTTTAAAAAAGTGGCGCTCGGTTTATCCGGTGGAATCGATTCGGCGTTGGTGGCCACGCTGGCGGCCAAAGCGCTGGGGCCCAAAAATGTTTTGGGGCTGCTCATGCCCTCTCGTTTTACTCACGTGGATAGCCGTAAAGACGCTTTGGAATTGGCCAAAAATTTGAAAATAAAAACGAAGGAAATTTCCATCAAAGACATTCACGCTACTTTTGAGAAAACATTCCGAAAAATGTTTTCCGGGAAAAAAACCGGCACGACCGAAGGGCATGGCGTAGCAGCCCTGAGGAAGTGGTTGGAGCCTCAAGCGGAAACCACGACCGAAGAAAATATTCAAGCACGTATTCGTGGCAATCTCTTGATGGCTCTGTCCAACAAGGAAGGGTATTTGGTGTTGAGCACCGGAAATAAATCGGAGTTGGCTGTTGGTTACTGTACATTGTACGGCGATATGTCGGGAGGGTTGGCGGTGATTTCCGATCTTCCCAAAACTTTGGTCTACAAATTGGCGCAACATTTGAGTCGAAATGGAAAGCCAATTCCCCAAAATATTTTTGACCGTCCTCCCACCGCCGAACTCAAACTTAATCAGACCGATCAAGATACTTTGCCTCCGTACGAAATTCTCGATGGAATTCTCAAAGCGTTTGTCGAAGACCTAAAAAGTGCGGATGAAATTGTGAAATTGGGTTACGACAAAAAAATAGTGAATCGCCTACTTGCCATGATCCAACGCAACGAATACAAACGCCGCCAAGCCGCCCCTGGTCTACGCGTCACCTCGAAGGCCTTTGGTATGGGGAGACGGTTTCCCATTGCATGTAAGTTTTAAATTTTATTGAACGATCAGTCAGGGACAAACAGGAAAAATTTATTCTAACACCATCATCGCCTCATCGAAGAAAGAGGTTTCGGTGTCCATGGTTTCTTCGGCCAAGTTATTCCATCCAAACCGTCGTTGTTCCCATCCTTGGTGTATTTTTGGATTTCCGTGAGAGTTTCCCCTTACCGACCGAATCATTTCCACGGTATTACACTTTTTTAAAAAAATAGCCCTTTGGTTTTCTCTCCAGGCTTGATTATAAGCGGGTTCGTGCTGGACTGTTCTGCCATAGTGCCATTTAAATAAATCATGCTCACCTCGCTGGGGATGCCCTTCAGGATATTGGCCATCTAATTGAGCCGCGTATTCAGCCAATAATTCGTAAGCATAAGTAGATTCATCGGTATAGAGATTGGCCGCCTGATGTCTAAAATTTGGATTCGGATTTGTTGGTAGTATCATTAATAAACTGTTTTTTTGATTACCAATCGTATCTTCGACAAGGTCTCCCAGCTTTTGAGGAGTCATCGAATAGAAGTGATGCACCGCTTCCCCATTACAGATTCCTAAAAGTCTAAGAGACGCAACAGGTCTGGATAAACTAGGCACATGATGAAAGGTGTCGCTACACAAGATAAGACTGACTAACACATGTATAATCTCCCATCTCTGTTTATCATCCAGTGGCTCAGCCAGTGGTGGGTAATCACGAGTGTAATTGTCATAATCATTTCTTACTTGAATAGCCCCACTCCAATCTCCCATCTGGGTACGAAGCAAAATTTGCATCAGTTCACATTTGCGGCTACTCGCTGTACCCCCCTCCCTTTGTGCAAAAGCGTCTTGTAAATTTTTATAAATGGCCATTCTCTCTTCCCTTGAAGTGATGGGATTTTTTTGCAGAAGCATTTTGGCGCGATCAATTTGTCGTTGAAGATCTACGGGTAACTCGCCGACATATATGGTTTCGAGAGAAGTCGGGGGAGTTGTGAAAATATCGGCACGCGGCGATCCTTGCAAAAGTGCGGCTAATGCAGACGCGGTTGCACGTTCATCCACAGTGGGCAAAGCTGGCGAATTCTCACCAGTGCCAATGACTACATGAGCCACAGGAGTTGTATCATCAACAACGGATGATCCTACAAGTGTCGGAGAAGGAGGAATTTTTGTTTTTCCAGGCATAATAAGCGCTTCTTTAATTTTAGTAATATTTGAAACTTGATACTTGAATGGTTATCGCCTTGTCACCGAAAAAGTTGCTAAGAATTTTAAACCCCGTAAATTAATCCTTCCAAAAAGTTTTGACGTGGGGATATTTGAGGAGTTTGTCGTCTTTTGAAATAAGCGTGGCGCCCAGTGTTTGGGCGGTGGCGATAATGATTCGGTCTGCGGGGTCTTTGTGAGTAAAAGATCGCAGTTCAGTTGACCTGAAAAAAATCCAATGATCGATAGGAATGATTTTAACAAGAGGAAGATCTTGTAATCTCTGAATCCATTCGTGAAGATTTCTTTGAAGGTCTATTTTCTTTTTCTGAACTAATAAACAAACTTCCCACACTGAAATCGCGGATACCATGATTGAATTTGTTTTTTCATGTTTGGTAATTTCTTGTCGAATGCGATGGGGGAGTTCTACAGAGTCATCTAGCCACCAAAGTAGCGTATGGGTATCAAGCAGAATCACGGAAGAAGTTCCCAATCTTCAAGTCCTACCGGCTCAAACGGGTCCTCATATTTTGTTACGGAACCTTTAAACCATTTGAGTAACTCTTCGGTTTTCATATTTTTAGCATCAAAAGGGATTAATTGAGCTACCGGACGGCCCCGGTCGGTAATCGTGATCGTTGTTTGATCTGATTCAACTTTTCTTAAATAATTCAATAGTTTAGGCTTTAGTTCGGATTTTGAAATCATTGTTTTAATATCATTCATGACCTAGTCATAATGACATGGTCATATTTGAAAGTCAAGACCCCTATGGAAGCATCCTATTTACCCCGCTTTGATCATGCTTTCGTCTCCGGCCGCGATGTCTTGATGGACTTGTCGCAGAGTCTCGAGCGATTCTTGAGCTAGTTTTTTTGCATCTTGTTCTTGCGCATGGGCCTCTTCGTATCTTTTGCCATCCATTTCGGCGAGCATTCCTTTTTCCTGAATTTTGGCATCTGTTGCAGCTTTGTCTTTTTGTGCCAAGCCGTTGACTAGACCTTGCAATTGGATAATTACTTTTGAAGCGACAGCAAGGACCTTTGAAGCTGTTTGGGCCGCGGCTCCTGCGGCAGCGCCCAGGCCAGCCGTTACAGCACTCAACACGGCTGTTACCATTCCCACTACAAAATTGAAAATCGCCATGGTGCCGATTTTTTTAGCCTCGCTTTTCAGAAGGTCGACTTGCCCTTTAAGCTCGGAAATTTTTTGGGTGAAATCGCTGTTGGCTTCATCGCGATTAATTTTTTGATCTTCTTGCTGGCTGGTTCGCAATTCTCGCAAAATACTGTCGATGCCGGTCATTCCTGTGGGTGCAATCATGGTGTTCTCCTTTTGTTATTTGTTTTCAATCTGAATCCTAGTTTTAAAAGATGTCTCCAAATCCAAAAGTTGTTGGCTGTATTGATCAAGGGCGCCTCGCTCGCGCGTGTTCGAATCGTTCAAATGGCTTTTCGAATCGTCGATCCATTTTTGAGTCTCCTGAATCAATTCCAAAATTTGTTGTCCATCGGCTTGATTCAAAACCAGTTTTTTCTGTTTTATCGCTTCTTTGAGCTGTCCGAGGCTATCGATAATGGCAACCACAGCTCCACCAATCCCCAAGGAAGCTCCTCCTGTTACTGGTGCCGCGATAGCCGATACCACCATGGTAATGATTTTCAGGAATTTCAAACAACCCGCATGCCCTGATGCGAGCATGTGAAGGCGTTTTTCAATATTCTCTTGGCGCTGTTCGTGAAACTTCTGCACACTTTTTTGTTGATCGTTGACGGACGCTTTCTGGGTTTTCTTTTCTTCCCCTTCGGAGTTAAGAATTTGTTGCTCGGCTTCGTTGATGACTCCGAACGAACTTAAATTGGAAGCGGCGATGGTTGTCATAGTTTCCTTTCTTACTTGATGTTGCGAACCACTTCGCTGGAAGCATCAGCGACTTTGGAAATCATGCTGCTTAAAGTTTCGAAGGCTAATTTCCTTTGGCTGGTGAGGGTGCTTAAATCGGTTTGGGCCATTTCGCTTGAACCGTTCAGACTGTCTAGTTTGGATTGAAATCCATCGATCACCCCTTTAATCCGGTCGACTTCTACCGATTGGGTTTTATCGGGACTGTTGGCTTGGGTGTTTTTACCGGTGACGTCGTATTGATCATCTTTATTATTATTTTCGGTATTAACAGCGTCATCTTCGTCAAAAGTGGAACCGAGAATTCCCGTTGGCATACGGCCGTCTTTAGCGACGCCACCTGGGCCTGATTGGACGCATCCATCCAAGTACTTTCCCCCTCTATTTGCGAGAGTGACAATATATCCTTCAGCAGTTTTGACAGTCAGAGTTTTGCTACCATTATCATAAATAGCCGAACCTCCGTCTGCGGTATCGTAAGTTTTTCCCGCTTCCATGGCAGTTCCATCGATAGTGGGTATTCCTTTTGCGTCAAAAACAATTTTTGAATCGCTGTTAGGTCCGTTCAAGGTTATCGAAGCGCTTCCCACAACTGTTCCATTGCTGTAAGCTACGTGAGTGGCATCCATCGATAAATTAGTATCGTTTATGTAATTAAAAGTATCCCCAGCCATTCCTTGAAAATTCCAATCGCTCTCTTTACCTGTCCCATCGGCATCATAGAAATGGGGATCTCCTTCCCAGCTTGCCATTTGATTAGCGGCAATCAGACTGGCGCCGTTAAAACTGGCATCTGCATAATGTTGATTGGTGATAGTGGCACTGGAGGCGGCATAGTCGCGGACTCCTCCCTGGCCGGCATACATCTCGGAGTCCCAACGAAAATCGGGTTTGGAGTTGAGCAAATTAAGTTCTGACGTATTCAGGTCTACCTTACCATCTTTTTGCCCCTTATTGAGAAGTTCATTTATTTTGGCTTTATGATTCCGAATCGCTTCTTTAATCCGGTTGTTGATTTTGAGCGTGTTGCCGATGTCCTTCATCTGAGAATCGTATTCCTGGACCAAAAGCGTTTCGACATACGACATGATGTCGGTGGCATTTCCTCCTCCGGCGGCCGAGTTGGAAATGGATGACATATAAGTGGCGTTGCTGATTCCGGTGTTTGACGTATTTGACATAGTGTTCTCCTTTTAAGTGTTAATTAGCTTTTTATATTCCTCACAATACTCATCAACGTATCATTGCGGCTGGCCATGAGGTTGCTGAGCATCGTGATCGCGTTTTTACGTTGATCGACCAACGACTGAATCTGCATCGACAAAAGTTCGCTGGTGGAATTGAGCCCCGATAGTTCTTCTTGTTTCGACGAAAGAACACTCTCTAAACTATCTTTCGAAACATAAGAGACACCCTCTTGCTGGGTGATGGCGAGATCGGGATAATTTTTTGCCAGTGTAGCGGCTTCGTCATCCGACAGAGCGATGGACGTGGTGCCATTGATGTCTATGCTTTCGCGGGAATCGATGGTTTGCAACTGAGTCACTTCGGTTGTGATTTCTTTTTTGGCATTCAGATTTTCTTGCATCGTCTGGGCGATGTTTGACAATTGCTGGTTGTAGTCGGCCAGTAACGAGATGCCGATGGTTTTTTCCAAATCGGTTTCGCTGACTCCGCCGGGAGTGGTGATGGCCCTAACGTTTTGAACCGGTGCCGAATAATTTTCGATTGAATACATATTTCTCCTTTATGTTTAGACTCGAATTCCCGAGATCATTTTTAAATTAAGAGACCGAAAGGTCTGGCGCTGTTCCAACGCACGCACACGATTGGCCTCTTTGGCTTCTTGATACATTTTGTCCCACTGCGCTTTGGGGACATTGAGTTTTTCTACATGCTTTTGGACTTTTTTGAAAAACTCGTCGGGCGATAAACCGATTTCTTTCCAGACCCAATGGTTGCGAAATTCTTTCTCTTCTTTTTCGAGAAGAGCGAGGGTTTGGTCTTCTTTTTCGGTTACTGATTGTTTGTTTTGTTGGCGCATCACTGCCTACTCATCTCAAAAGGCGTGCCAAAAGGTTTAAATAGTCTGAAAGTTTTTCTTTCTTAGAAAAAACAAAGGGTTAAGGAAAATCCGTAGTTGTTTGCTGAAATAATATAACGATGAATCGTCCGAAATAGGGACGATCCAGACTATTTTTGAGATTCCGCATGAAGCAGGAGTATGTTATGGAAAGAATATGGAACCCTACCGCCACCGGATTTTCGTCTGTCAAAATCAGAAAGCTCCCGGGAAATCGTGTTGTATGGCGCGTGGTGCCGGCGAAACTTTTTCGGCGCTCAAAGAGGAGCTTGCCAAAAAAGGGCTCCAGTTTGACGTCAAAGTAGTCAGCTCCGGCTGCCTCGATTTGTGCGACCAAGGGCCCAATCTCATCGTCTACCCCGAAGGGAACTGGTATTCTGGCATGACGAAGGAGGAAGTCCCGGCGTTTGTCGAATCCCAACTTGTCCAAGGGAAGCGCTACGAGAAAAAAGCGTGCGACGAGAATGAATTGAAGGAGTTTTTTGCGAAACGGAAGGTTCGGAAAATGGCGGAGGATAAAAAACCGTAGGGGCGAATCTTGTATTCGCCCCAAATTAAAGGGCGATCACAAGGATCGCCCCTACAAAGACCGCAATAAATCCAGCGCCTCTTTGTCCTCGTGACAGTCCTCACTTTTCGGAGTTTCGAGCGAAGCGGGGATATCTTTGAAACGTTTGTCGTGCATCAGGCACTTAAAGGGAGTCACACCCAACGATCCTTTTCCAATATTTTCATGGCGGTCGACCCGAGTGCCGAGTTCTTTTTTGGAATCGTTTAAGTGAAACGCCCTCAGCCATTTGATTCCAACTATCTTGTCGAATTCTTTCCAAACCGCGTCATAACTTTCCTCCGTCCGCAGATCGTAACCGGCGGCAAAGGCGTGTTGGGTGTCGAAACAGACGCCGATTCTTTTTTGATCTTTTACTTTTTCCAGTATCGCGGCCAAATGCTCGAAACGGTGCCCGATGGTGGTTCCTTGTCCCGCCGCATTTTCCAGAAGAGTGAGCACTTTAAAGTTTTTGGTTTCTTCGTGCGTTTTGTTGATTGCATCGGCAATTTTTATGATGGCCGCATCGATTCCGCTCCCCACATGAGCTCCGGGATGAAACACCACCCCCATCAGCGCAAGCGATTCGGAACGATGATGCTCGCCGATGAAGGCTTTGAGCGATTGATGATACAGTTTGTTGTCGGGCGAGCCTAAGTTGATGAGATACGAGTCGTGAGCAAAAGCGGTTTTGAGCTGGCGCTCTTTCATTTCCATCTTGAAATTGTTGATCGTCTCCGCAGACAATTGAGGCTCGTTCCATTGATTGGAATTTTTGGTGAAAATTTGAATGATCTCGCAACCAACACTTTTCCCGCGTGCGGGGGCTTTGTCTACTCCTCCAGAAATTGACATGTGGGCGCCGAGAATCATGCAATGCTTACTTCATTATTTTTTCCTCTCTTTGTCAATGACTTGACTGTTTTCATTCTTCTTTTTGGTTCCGTCTTTTTAAATATCCGTAATGACAGTCATTTTGAAAAAGCCCCATTTTCTCAATTTGAGTAGTATTTTACCATTTTGGTATAAAATGGGGTATTTTAGTGGACAATATAAAAAAGTATAAAATCTTATTTAAATTTAAGTATTTAATATTATTAGTTTATTTTTTTAAAAAGTATAAAAATAATTTTGGCACTTAAATTGCTTACATAAAGTGTGGACATTATGTCAATGGGGGGAGCCCCCTATTCCAGCTTAACTTAAAAATAACTTATGCTTCAAAAAATCGCACAAAAGTTTTTTAAACCAGCCATTCTGGCGGGGGTCCTTTTTGGTTACATTCCCAACAGTGGGGCGGCGACTCATTTTACTGTCAGCAGTACCACCACTGCTGACGAAGCGGATGCTAATCCGGGAAATGGCCAGTGTCGCAGTACAACGTCGCATGTCTGCACCCTCCGTGCGGCGATCCAAGAGGCCAGGGCTACTTGCGGCAATTTCAACATCACTATACCGGCGGGTACCTATCCCTTAACGATTGTCGGTTCGGGTGAAGATGCTTCGGTAACTGGGGACTTGGATGTCTGTGGCACTATTACCATCACCGGTGCCGGTGCTAGTTCAACCACTATTGATGCTACCGGGTTGGGGGATCGAGTTTTTCATCTTTACGATAGTGGATCAACGGTCAGTATCAATAATCTCAAAATTATGGGGGGGGATGCTAGAGGAGGTTCGACAGGTGCCGGTATTGATAACATGGCTACCCTTACTCTTTCAGGCGTCACTGTAACGGGAAATATGGCGACGTACGGAGCCGGAATTTATTCTGAAAATACCCTGACTGTTACCAACAGTACCATCTCATCAAATAGGGCTGTTTCCGGGAATGCCGGAGGTCTCTATCTTAAGGGAACTACCTCTATTTCCAATTCAACCATCTCTGCTAATCGTGCCGATCAAAGTGGTGGGGGAGTATTAATTAGTCGAAATTCCGGAAATGTCACTATTTCAAATTCCACGATTGTGAATAATGAGTCCGGAAGTGGCAGGAGTTATAGTGGTGGTGGAATAGCTATTACCAGTACCGCCACAGGCACTCTATTGATCAATAGCGTGACGATTGCTGGCAATGAGGCATACTCTGCGGCTGGAATTTATGATGAAAGTGGAAGAGTCACCATCAGAAATACACTTATTGCCGACAATGATCATAAGGTATACACGGGTAACGAGGATTGCACTGGCACGCTCACTTCCGCTGGCTATAATTTAATCGAAGACACAACAGGATGTACTCTCACTGGAGATACAACAGGTAATCTTACCGGCTCTAGCTATGACCCCCAACTGGGTGCTTTGGCTAACAATGGCGGAGCAACCGAAACCCAAGCCTTAACGGTAGGCAGTCCCGCCATTGATGCGGGCAATCCCGCTGGTTGCGGCAACGGCACCACTCCATTTACTTACGACCAAAGAGGAAGAGGCCATGCGAGAAGCCGCGATGGGAATGGCGATGGCACCGGCCGTTGCGATATTGGGGCTTATGAATATCAAGTGACCTGTGGTGATGGCATCACCGCAGGAGCCGAAGCATGTGATGATGGAAACACAACCGACGGTGATGGTTGTTCGTCAATCTGTGCCTCAGAGCCTTCGACTTGCGGCAACGGGACCAGAGAAGGATCGGAGGAGTGTGACGACGGGAATCATTTCAATACCGATAGCTGTCTCAATAATTGCACCAGTGCAACCTGCGGAGATGGCTATGCTTACGTGCGTGGCGGTGAGGAGTGCGACGACGGAAATACTGACAACAGCGATGCCTGCACCGTCTTGTGCAGACATGCCTCCTGCGGCGATGGGATTCTCCAAACGGGGGAGGCCTGTGATGATGGCAATGGTATTAATACGGACAGTTGTACGAGTTCGTGTCTGCAAGCGGCGTGTGGAGACGGATACTTGCAATCGGGCGAGGAATGCGAAGATGGAAATACAACCGATGGCGATGGTTGTTCATCAACCTGCGTGATAACTTCATCCGGAGAGGCGGCCTCTTGCGGCAATGGCATTGTTGAAGGAACAGAGCAATGCGACAACGGTTCGGCCAATAGCAGTGTCACTCCCGATGCCTGCCGGACCAATTGTACTCCTGCCCGCTGTGGCGATGGAGTGATTGACACCGGAGAGCAATGTGACGGTGAGAGCGGATGTTCATCAACTTGTACTTTGACTACGATGACAGATGTTTGCGGAAATGGAGCTCCTGAAGGTTCCGAACAGTGCGATGACGGCGGCACCACAAGTGGCGATGGTTGTTCCTCCACATGCACCATTGAATGGGTCACCGGTTTTGATTTTCAGGCAAATAGTTTTGCAGATGAGGTGGATGTTACTCCCGGAGATGGCTATTGTAGAACGGCTTCTGGTGCCTGTACCTTGCGCGCGGCAGTCCAAGAACTTAGTAGTACTTGTTTAAAGGTGGGCACCCTCTTTTTACCAGCCGGCACTTACACATTAACCCTTGTCGGATCGGGAGAAGACAATTCATTAACCGGGGACCTCGATCTTTGCGGGGCTATTACCATCAACGGTGCCGGGGCCGATTCCACTATTATTAATGCCGCCGGTTTAGGCGACAGGGTTTTTCATGTCAATAGTACCATAACGATCATTACCCTCAATAACTTAAAGATCACCGGTGGACAAGCTTCGTCGGATTATGGAGGGGGAATCTACAATCAGAACAGCAGCACTCTGACTCTTTTCGGTGTGAACATTTCCGGAAACTCCGCTCAATTTGGAGGAGGAATTGTAACTACTTCAAATCATGATATGACTATTTCCGATAGCACCATTTCTTCCAATCAAGCGGCACTTTCGGCGGGAGGTATTCATTTACAGGGCCCAACTTTAATTTCCAATTCAACCATTTCTTTAAATATTGCGGGTGAAAGCGCTGGTGGAATTTTTAATTATGGTAATGCCAGTTCACTGACTCTTTCTAACAGCACTATTTCAGGTAACAGTGCCTCCAGCACTAGCATTGGAGGAGGTCTTGTCAGTGCTTATTCGACAGGAAGCCTTTTTATTAATAACAGCACCATCAGTGGAAATTCTGCCGGACAATATGGTGGCATTGTCGATTTTGATGGAGTGGTTACATTAAGAAACAGTCTTATCGGCGATAATATAGATACCTTCGGCTCCCCCGATTGTTTTGGCACTCATCTTACATCAGCGGGTTATAATTTTATTGAAAATATAACCGGCTGTACCATCGTCGGCGATACCACAGGAAATGTGACTGGTATCGATCCACAATTGGGGGCTTTGGCAAGCAATGGAGGTCCTACGCAAACGCAGGCTCTTCTTGCCGGAAGTCCGGCTATCGATCATGGCAATCCCGCTGGATGTAGTGATAGTACCGGGGTTCTTTTGACCACCGATCAACGGGGATCACCCAGGCCGTCAGGAGGCCAATGTGATATAGGGGCTTATGAATATCAGACGGTCTGTGGTGATGGAACGGTAGCGGTTTCCGAGGAATGTGATGGGGGAAGTACCTGTACTTCAGATTGTAGGATCGACACCGACGGCGATGGTGTGCCCGACAACAGTGATGCTTTGCCAAATGATCCCACTGAATCAGGCGATGCCGATCACGACGGCACTGGCAACAATGCCGACGCCGATGACGATAATGATGGAATCAGTGATACCGAAGATACCGATGATGACAACGATGGCGTGGCCGATGCTCAAGACGCTTTTCCGCTTGATGCCGCTGAATCAGTCGACACCGATTATGATGGCGTTGGCAATAATGCCGATACCGATGATGATGGTGACGGCGTGGTTGACGACCAAGATGCTTTTCCGCTTGATGCCACCCAGTCCTCCACGGTTGTTGGCGTTAGCTCCATAGGTTCCACCGATCCCAACCCCAGTGCCTCGGGAACTAACGCTGATGGCACGGTGGCTGGCGGAGGAGGAACAGGATCAGATGGAAGTGGCGGTAGTAGCGGTTCCGGTAGTACCGGAACCGGCAGTGGGAGCCCAGCTACAGCCAGTCACCGCAGTGGGGGATGTTCGCTGCAAAAAGGAGAGGGATCTGTTACTCAAGTCCAGCCGATGGGAATCTTATTGTTGCTGATTTTTTTAGTAGGGTATTATAAAAAAATAACGGGACAAATAGAGGGAAATTTGTTTTCCTCTTTATTAATTAAAGGAGATACAAATGATCAAAAAATTCATTAAATCAAATAGAGGGATTAGTTTGGCGCTTTTGACTATCATAGCTTTAGTTTCTTCTGGGGCATGGGCTCAAACAGAGCACAATTCCCACAAGGCTGATCTAAACCATAATGGCACAGTCGATAAGGGTGAAATGAAAAGAAAAGGAAAAATGATTAAGTCTCATCAAGCGGGTTCAAATCAAGGGCAGACAGGAACTAACTCTCACGTTGACCCTACTTCACATACTTCCTCTGGCGCTCAAACAGTGGAAGGGGGATGGAACATGCATTCGAGTAAGCATTAAGAGTGATCAAGCTGTTATTAGCAATCCTGTTTATTTTTATGGGTGGAATTCTGCAAGTTGATGCCACCATGATTGATAATGCCCCTAAGGCTATCTCGCTATTCAAAAACCTCTGGCAAACTCGGGTGCTTGTTGTCCTCAATCACCGGGAGCAATTACAATTTCAAAATTTTCTGCCCCAAGCCAATATTTCTGCCCAAAAAATTACTTGTTCATTAGCTTTGAGTGAGTTCAACGGCATTCAAAAAACCAAACATTCCGAATCCATTCTTTACGGAAAACTTTCGGCCTTATCGGGACAGAGCGACTGTTGGCGGATAACCGCGGCGCTTGGGTTTACAACCGTAGAAGGCTTCATCGACGCCGATTCTGGCGACTTATTGTTCGTATGGGATATTCCGGAGGGATGAAGCTGACGATGGCCGAGGAATTTCTAACTCCTAAATAAAATATGAATACTCTACGAGTCTCTGAAAAAAATTAACTTGTCGCCGCTTTGTTTTCCTGTTTAAAATAGTTTTTTACTAACTTGGAGAAATCCAGAAAGGCGCTCATGAAAAAATTAATAGCTGTATTTGTAATTCTTGGAGTCGTACTGGGGGGAGTCAACTGGCATCGAGGGCCAACAGCACAAAATAGCCACAAGCTGGAATGGTCCAAACAGGCTATGGCCCAGGATATCAGCACGGATGCTGCCAAAAATAAAAAGAAGAAGGGGCCAGGCACCGGTGGCAATGGTCGTGGAGCTACTAATTGTACCGCGGTTACTTGTTCTTCAGGGCAGACACCTGTAGACTGTATGTGTCAGGACGGCCATGTATTTACATGCCGTTGTTCCGGCGGGAGTACCGGACCTTCCACTCCCAGCACTCCCTCTACCCCGCATTAATAGTCAGGATTTATGACAAAAAAAATAACGTTGGTTATTTTGATCGTGGGGCTGTTTGGATTTTTTAAAGGATGTTTTGCCGGAATGCCCTCAAAAATGCCCGATGATTTCGAAATGAGTTTTAATAGGGGGGGTGGGATGCAAGATCGTAGCTCCCAAATGGCATTAAGTTTAAAAAATTGCTCGATCATGGAAAGATTTGGTGGGCTTGAAAATACGATTACCTTTTCTCTCTCGCCCAAAGAGCTCAATGCGGCGTATCAAATCCTCCGGCAAAATTCTTTTCCTCACATTCGTACCAATGGCTCGGTTCTTTACGATAAGTCGGGAGAATCTCTTGACGCCAGTTGGGGCAAGACCAATTATAGTGTAGGGACGATGGGAACCGAGGTTGGTTTTCTGTGGCGAAAAAAGTGGGATAACATCGCTTCCTATCTTGCAGTTTTTCAACGGAAGGAAGAAGAAAAACAGGAAGTTGTTGTGCCGGTTGAATTGGATGCCAGTTTAGTGGGAAAAAATATTTACGTTCAACTGGGGGGTAATAGTCTATTTTCTGATAGAGTTGAAGTCGAAAAGGCTCAAACTCTTTCCGGGCATGTTATTCCGGGAAGCCACCAATTTTATGCTCAAATTACTTCCAACTCACAATCTGCAATTCCCCCTCCCTCTCCTTTTTCGCTGACCCTCGATACTCGATCGATGCATGGGCTTAAAATAAGTTGGGTGGCCAACCAACTGGTGGTGGAAGAGGTAAAGTAAATTCGTTCATATCATCAACATTACCGAATCAACCTTCCCCGCCTTCTTGACCACTCGGCAGTGACAAGACCGAAAACAGAGCCTATCAATATTGAATAAGGAGCGTATTTAACTAAAACTTCAAAAAGTGGTATTTTAAAAAAGCGGGTAATCAAAAAAAGAAATAGGGTGGTCAATACCGCCCCGGCAAAAGCGTGGACTAGATAGATAGCCCCCCTTATAATGATGGCGAAAAAAACAAAGTCAAACAAACCGCGATGGCCCGTTATCAAATTAGTTCCGCAAAAATAACAAGTATCGGGGTATCGTTTCAATAGGCGGTGCCAATCTGAATAAATAACATTCTGTTGGTTGCAAAGTTTACATACTATTTCTTGTTTGTTCATAAAAAATTACACAACTAAACCAACGATCCACAAAAATCTTGGGCCGAGACAACCTCCAGTGGTTTTGATTCTGCAATGCCTTTTTTTTGTGGTGCTTTATTCATCAAAACTTGAAATGAAAATTCGGGTTTAAGAATGGCCGAATAATGAATAAGGGAGGTGGTCAGCTTATCTTCTGAGGTTTTGGCTTCGGCAAGTAAAAAGGGTTTCTTATTTTTAGTCACCAAAAAATCAACTCCCCGCTTTTGTTTATCCCTTATGTAGAAAAGATCAAAGTTTCCCAACCCACAATCGGTCCAAAAATGGACCGATTTTAAAAGATGGGAAGCCACCATATTTTCAAACCGATTCCCTTGGTCTTCGATGGCCGACCAATCCCATAGAAATACCTTGGGCATTTTTTTTAAGGCCCTTTTGATATTGGTGGAATAAGGGGGGACGAGATACAGATAGTATAAATTTTCCAGTATTTTTATCCATCTTCGTACCGTGTCTACGCTCACATCCAAATCATTGGCCAGATTTTGATGGTTAAGTAATCCGCCTGCCCGATTTTTAAGAAGTTCGGCCAAAAGTTCAACTGCGGCCAGGTCTTCAATTTTAGAAAGGTCGCGAAGATCTTCACGCACCAAAAGTTCGGTTCGGGTTTTCAACCATTTGTTGTGAGATGCCTCACGAGCCGCAATAAAAGGGGCTGGGAACCCCCCGAATCGATAAAGGGCATGAAAAGTAGAGGTACTTATTTTTGATGGATTACGAAACAAAGGAGTTGCCCATTCTCCATTCTCAATTTCCCCAAGCGAAAGAGGATGATGCCTATACAGATAATACCGTCCCAACAAACTATCGCCCCCTCGGCGAAAGACATTCAAATGGGCGCTTCCGGTTACGATAATCTCGTATTCATGTCGGTGCTTGTCATAGAAACCCTTTAACCACCTTTTCCATTTTTTATTCTTATGCAGTTCGTCTAAAATGAGAACGGCAGGCATTACCGGATTGTGCTTTATCAACGATTCCTGAAAACGCTGGGGAGAGCCCCTTAAAAGCAGCCTGTCATCGGCATCATCCCAGTTCCAATAGGAACTTGACCGGGGTTTGTAAAACTCAGCCGTGGTTGTTTTACCCGATTGACGGGGGCCCGCCAAAAAAGCCATGTTTTTTTCATGATGAAAATGGTCCGCTAAAACTTTATCGTAAACCCTTTTGATCATATGACTAATTTACGATACTACAAATAAAAGTCAATGACTTTTTTACGATGTATCATCAATAAGTCGCTTAAAACATGACAGCCGTTTGAACAGGGCCGTGTCTTAACCCCAAATGAATATCTGGTCTCCCATTAGCGATTGCTAAAAAAAACCTTCACCTCGTGGGGCAACGGATAGCTGGCGATTAGGCTGCCATCAGGGTTTTGGGCTACGAAGTCCCCCTTGATTAAAAGCCGGTCGGGAATTTGTTTGGAGGTAATCGGGATTTTAATGAAAATTTCACCCCCGCTAAGCGTAGGATGAAAGTCTTCTGCACCAGGCAGAAGTTTCTCGCCATTGGGGGATTCAAGAACGAGGTTGTCGGTTTTTCCGTTCAGAAAAGAAAACTCATCCATGGCACTTGCAATGCCTTGGGTTTCGAAGGCTAATTCGATAAAACCATCCGCATAAATGCCCCTACCAAAAACATGCGGCTGGGGCTCGGAATTTTGCGGGGTTTCTTTCTGATGGGAACAACCTATCAATAAGAGAAACAAAAACGGAAGGATCAAGCCAAATTTCATGGTTTTTTATCTCAAATTCGGCGCAAAATGAAAACACAATTTTTAATCACGTAACAAGAAAAAAAGTTACCTAAAAAATGAAAAAAAATAACGGGACAAACGGATAAAAATTTGTTTTCCTATGACCGTTCATGTTTACTCTTAACGGTGTTGGTATCAAGTATCTGGGAATTTCCAAGCCTGACAGTGAGGGGCGCTGTTTGGCCACCCGTTGGCTTGTTCTTTTGTATCTGCCCATTTTTCCTCTCGGACGCGATCTTATTAAGCCGATCAAGCGGACTCCTCGTTCTTTCCAATTCTTAAGGATTAAGAAAGAACGGGTATCGTTTCCCTCCATTTTGAAAACCTATTTTTTTGCATGGATACTCATGCCGCTTGTTTTGTTTGCCCCTCTGATTTTAGGAATTCATGAAATTCAGGATCAACTAGGGGTTCCTCAAAAATTTCAGGTTTATGTGATGATTTTTGGCATTGGTTGGTTGATTACAGCGGTTTTGTTTCTTAAAAATTGGGAAGAAAAGAGAGGATTGCAAAAGTAACCAACCGATTAGCGGTGTATTTTTTTGCAGAGTAGGTAACCAATTAATCCTATGGCATATAAAGTTTTTTCCTCTATTTTTTTCTTTCTGTTTTTTTTGTCCTTTGAAACGAATTTGATGGCTTTGGATTGCGTTGATAAAAAAACACAGGTTACTCTCACCGCGACTTTATCCGAAAAAACCTTTGCAGGCCTCCCTAATTTTCACGATATAAAAAAAGGGGATCAGGCCGAAACCTATGTCATCGCAAAATTGAACTCGTCTGCTTGTTTAAACCTCCAGGATTTTAAGGGGCGATCCACTCAAGGTTCTTCGCAACAACTACAATTAGTCTTTCCCGGAGACACCCCCCTCCACATTCTGTCAGATCTCTACTCCAAGGAACTCAAAATCACCGGAACCCTTTTTGAAGCAAAAACAGCGCATCAGTTTACTGCGCTCTTGATGACGGTGAATCAGGTGGATTATTTAGTCGGTACCCAACTGATCGGGAAAACCGGGCTGGAATATCATGAGGTACTGGAAAAAATAAATGATGACACCGATCAGTTGGTGCTCTCCGTCAGAAAAGCTGGAACAGATGAGGAAGTGCTCCGCCATATTTTAGTCAGCCAAGCGGAAGACGAGAATTCGATTGCTATCGAGTTGGGAGATTACCAGTGGGATAAGGAAAAGCTGACTCTTTATTCCTACTGGGCCAAAGCCGGGCCTGCCTTAGGAGACCCGGTGGGGGTACGCGAACAACTATTTTCTTTTACGGCGGAAGGAAAACCTTTATTCCAATGGGGCAAAGCTTCCGTGGAAGTGGGACTGATGCCAAAAGATTTTCAGGCTGATTTTATCGTGCGGGCCGTTGAACGTTCACACCTGAAGAACGAAGTCACTTCAAAGCTCAAAGAACAAATTCACCTTTTTACAGGATGGTGGAAAAAAGATTCTCTTTTATCCCAGCGAATCCAGCAGCCGTTGTAAACACGGATGTGATTGGTTTTTAAATGTAAAAAATGACGAGACAAACGGTTGCAAAAGGAAGTGGAACAGAGTAATCAACGCCCCCATGGCTGAAGAAGCACAAAAAATCCAAAAAATAATTTTTTCTATGCACCGTGTGGGGAGGACTCATCCGCCGCAAAAACAGGTGCTCAAGGATATTTCTCTTTCATTTTATTATGGAGCCAAGATCGGAGTGTTGGGTTTGAACGGCGCGGGGAAGAGTAGTCTCCTTAAAATTATCGCCGGCATTGACAAAGATTACACCGGTGAGGTGACCTTTGCGAAAGGATATACCGTTGGCTATTTGGAACAAGAGCCAAAACTCGATCCCGAAAAAACAGTGAAAGAATGTGTGCAAGAAGGGGTTCAAGCGCTGGTGAATCTCATCAAAGAATTTGAAGAGATCAACAACAGTTTCGCAAATCCGATGTCCGATGACGCGATGGCTAAACTTTTGGAGCGGCAAGCCACCGTTCAGGAAGAACTCGAAAAAGCCAACGCATGGGAGCTGGATAATCGCTTGGAACTGGCGATGGAAGCGCTCCGTTGCCCTCCCAGCGATACAAAAGTGGCGCAAATTTCGGGAGGAGAAAAAAGACGTGTTGCTCTTTGCCGCTTGTTACTTCAAGAACCTTCCATTCTTCTTTTAGACGAACCGACCAACCATTTGGATGCCGAATCAGTTTTTTGGCTCGAGCGACATTTACAGCAATATAAAGGAACGATTATTGCCGTCACGCACGACCGTTATTTTTTGGACAACGTGGCGCAGTGGATTCTAGAGCTCGACCGCGGGCAAGGGATTCCTTGGAAGGGAAATTATTCGTCGTGGCTCGAGCAGAAAGAGCAACGACTCGAGCGCGAAGAAAAATCGGAGTCGAAACGGATCAAAACTTTGCAGCGCGAACTGGAGTGGATCCGGCAATCTCCCTCCGCCCGCCGAGTGAAGAGCAAAGCGCGCATTTCCAACTACGAGAGTCTTCTCAAACAAGAAACAGATTCCCGAATGGAAGAAATGGAAATTTTTATTCCTCCTGGTCCGCGCTTGGGGGCTTTGGTTATCGAAGCGCAAAATGTTTCCAAGGGATATGGCGATAAACTTTTGTACGAAAATCTCAACTTCTCACTTCCTCAAGGGGGAATTGTGGGGATCATCGGCCCCAATGGTGCGGGAAAAACAACTCTGTTCCGAATGATCATGGGAGAAGAAAAACCGGATGCCGGAACTTTCAAAGTAGGGGAGACGGTGAAGTTGGGGTACGTCGATCAAAACCGTTTCAAGCCTGACGACCCTCGTACCGTTTACGAATGTATTTCGGGAAACCACGATACGATCGCGCTGGGGAATCGCGAGGTGAATTCGCGCGCGTATGTGGCGCGATTTAATTTTTCAGGTACTGACCAGCAAAAACCGATCTCCGTTCTCTCCGGCGGAGAAAGAAATCGCGTTCACCTCGCCATGACTCTCAAAGAGGCGGGAAACGTTCTTCTCCTCGACGAACCAACCAACGATTTGGACGTCAACACGCTCCGCGCGCTGGAAGTCGCCCTCGAAAATTTCGGTGGATGCGCCGTCATCATCAGCCACGACCGCTGGTTTTTGGATCGCGTGGCGACGCATATTCTTGCCTTCGAAGGGGATAGCCGCGTAGTCTGGTTTGACGGCAATTTTGCCGAGTACGAGGCTGACAAACACTCCCGACTTGGGGCAGATGCGGATAAAATTTCCCGGATTCAATACAAAAAATTCAAACGGTAATTGATGAGGTTGTTGCAACTTGGGACCGGTTCAACTTCCTTGTCCCGTACAAGCAAAATCGGATTCAAACAAAAACCATAGGCCCGCGGCACATTTTTTGGTATAAGAGAAAAAATGTTCACCCTTCGTCGTCTCAGCTCCCTGGCCGCTATTTTTCCTCTTGGATTTTTTCTCCTCGAACATCTCACCACCAATTCTATGGCGCTGGGGCCGAATGGGGTGGCCAATTACAATGAAGCGGTTCATAGAATTTACACTATTCCTTTTCTTGTCGTTTTCGAATTGTTGCTGATTTATCTTCCTCTCCTATTTCATTCACTCGTTGGAATTTTTATTTTATCCCGAACATCAACGCCGGTGGTTCAATATTCCTCGATGGGGAGTTTTCGTTATTTGTTGCAGAGGGTGACGGGGATTGTTGTACTTTCGTTTATCACTTATCATGTTGTCACTATCCGCTTGCCGATATTGTTGCATCATCAACCGATTGTTTTTGATACGATGATGCTTAAGCTGGCTTCTCCGATGGTTCTCCTTTTTTATTTATTCGGCACTTTGGCGGTTTGTTATCATTTTGCTCATGGTCTTTGGTCTTCACTCATTACGTGGGGAGTGACTGTTTCTGACTCGTCTCAGAAAATTTCACTTCGTTGTTCGTTTGTACTGATGCTTGTTCTCACTTTTGTGAGTTGGATTACCATCGCTAATTTTGCTTTTCATAATCGAACCATGCCGTGGGGAGTGGGCGCTATCTTGAATTTTGTGAATGCTCATCTTTTTGGGGGAGTGTCGTGAATCAACCACGCATCATTATTATTGGTGGAGGAGTGGCGGGCATGATGGCGGCCACTCGTTTGGCGGAGCAAAATATTCCTGTCAGAATTGTCAGTGACGGCTCGCTTGGGCTCTCCGATGCCATGATGGCCACAGGTGGTCTGGCGGCTGCTGTGGATGTGAAAGGGGAAGGGGATTCGTTTGAGAAACATTTTGAAGATACCATTCGCGCTGGTGATTATTTGGCCAATCAAGAATTGCCCCGTCAAATGTGTTTGTTCGCGCCGGAGCTGGCGGGGCTTTTGGATCGAATGGGAGTATTGTTCGCGCGTAGCGAAACTTTTTCACTGGATGGTCGTCGACTTTCGGGGCATCGCTTTCAACGACTTTTGTTTGCAGAAACGGGAATTGGTGGACAAGTTGTCTCGGCCTTGAGACGACAAGTACAACGATTTGTGGCGTCGGAAATGATCGCCGTTTACGAAGGTTTGGAATTTTTGTCTTTAGTTCGTACAAAAGATGGAAAATGTGGCGGCCTTGTCGCGATGGATCACAAAACAATGGAACTGGTTTCTTTTTCTTGTGCGGCGGTGATACTGGCGACGGGGGGGTTCGGCCGACTTTTTAAAAATTCCACTCAGGCGATCAATAATACCGGTTCTGCGATTTCCATTTTGTATCAACAAGGAGTGCCTCTCGCTAACATGGAATTTATTCAATCGCATCCCACAACCCTGCCCGGTCCGGATAAGAGTAAATTGATTTCCGAATCGCTCCACTCAACCGGAGTTACGGTAGTGCCGGTTCCGGCGGTTCATGCCACGCTCGGCGGGCTTTGGACCGATGATGATCATAGCACGAACATTCCGGGAGTGCTGGCGGCCGGTGATTGTATTTTTCAATATCATGGAGCAAAAAGAATGGCTGGTAATGGATTGACTGCTTCGCTCTACGGTGGGCTTAAAGCGGCACGTAGCGCTCTTCGTTATTTGTCTGGTTGGTCGGAGGGAGATTCTTCTGCTTTGCTTCAGAATGAAATCAAACGGCAACATTCCTTTAATCAGGAATTAATGGATTTGACGGGAAGCGAAAATGGCCATCAGATTTATGAAGAGCTGAGTCATGAAATGAATGAAAATTTTTTGGGCGTGCGTCAAAATAAAAAATTAGCCGAGCTCGATAAAAAAATTGAGGAGTTGAAAGTGCGTTTTCAAAAAATGACATTGTTTGATCGCGGAACTTTTGCCAATCGCGAGTTGGTGTTTGCAAGACGTCTCAAAAATATGCTCGAGCTGGCTTGCGTGGTGACTCGAAGTGCTTGGGCCAGAAACGAAACGCGGGGAGTGCATGTTAAGTCCGATTTTCCGATGCGGGATGACGAGCGTTTTTTAAAGACAACAAAAGCGTGGGCCACTCCCGACGGTCCGCGCATTGAATATGAGGATGTGACTATGAAATATCTTTCTCCTCTAAAAAATTAAGCATGGAAACAGTGACACTCAAAATCAGACGCCGGTCGCATCCCAAAGCTCCCGCTTATTGGGAAGAATTTCATGTTCCTTTTATAGAGGGGATGACGGTGGTGTCGGCTCTGCGGGCGATTCAAAAAAATCCGATCAACGTCCGAGGAGAATCTAGTGCGCCGGTGGTGTTTGACAGTTATTGCCTCGAAGAACGTTGTGGCAGTTGCACGATGGTGGTGAATGGAAAACCGCGTCTTTCCTGCGCGGCCCGGGTTGAAGAGTTGGCTCAGCCGATTACTCTCGAACCTCTTACCAAATTTCCTGTTGTCAAAGATTTGATCGTTGATCGTTCGAAAATGAACAAAGACCTTCGTCGTTCCGCCGCCTGGATTCCCGCCGATGGAAATCTCCGTTTAAAGTTCGGCCCTCGTCCTCAAGTGGCCCATTATCAATTGGCCAATCGCCTGGCCGATTGCATTCAGTGCGGCGCCTGTCTCGAAGTTTGTCCCGAATATAACGCCCGCTCTCCCTTTGTGGGAGCGATGATCGTGTCGGAAGTGCGTCTTCTTAATCTTTTGCCGCAAGGAGATGTGGGACGCGAAAAACGTCTCAGCGAAATGACAAAAGAGGGAGGGGTCGACGATTGCGGAAAGGCGCAAAATTGCGTGAAAGCCTGTCCCAAAGAAATTCCGCTGACCGAATCGATCGCGGGAATGGAAAGGGAAGTGACGCTGCACGCTTTCAAGAAATTGTTTGGATAATTTTGTCCAATTCCCCGTTTTTTTCCAGCTCCGCTAATTCCTGATACCCCCCAATTGATTTCTCATCGATAAAAATTTGAGGGACAGTTCTTTGTCCTGTCGCCTCAACCAGCCATTCTCTTTTGGCGTCGTCTCCCTCTACATTAATTTCTTCGAAGGGGAGATTTTTTCCTTTCAAAAGCGCTTTGGCGGCGCGGCAGTAGCCACAGTAGTTGGTGGTGTAGAGTGTGATTTTGGCCATCTGTTTTCATCATCTCACTAACGCCCTTGTAAATCAACTTGGCGAATGGAATCGGCTTTGCTATAGATTCTTTATGTCTCTCCTGTTTCTCCTGCTTGTGGTGGTGGTGCTTCTCGGATCTTTGGGAGTCGTTTTTTATCTCTACTCCGGGATGCAATCGCGGTTTCATGAACTTCAAAACCAGATTCGTAATAACATCGAAGGAAACACCCAGTTCATTCAGACCCAAATGGGACAATTGACTTCGCAAATAAACTCACGTTTGGGAGAAAGTGCTACTCTTTCTTCCAAAGCCAATCAACAAATCAACGAACGTCTCGATAACGCCGCCCGTTTTTTTGCTGATCTTCAAAATAAGTTGGGAAAGCTCGATGAAGCCAACGAAAAAATTTACAACGTGGGAAAAGACATTAGTTCGCTTCAAGAAATTTTGAGAAACCCGAAAGCGCGCGGTACTTTGGGCGAATTTTTGTTGGCCGATCTTTTGGGTGAGATGCTTCCGCGCGATCGTTTTGCGCTTCAATATAGTTTTAAAAGTAACGAAAAGGTGGACGCGGTGATTTATATTGGTGGACAGATGATTCCCATCGATTCCAAATTTCCTTTGGAAAATTTCAGAAGACTGGTGGCTACCAACGTGGATGAAGAAAAGCGGGCCTTGAAAAAACAGTTTTTGTCCGATGTTAAAAAACATGTCGATTCTATTTCGCGTAAATATATTTTGCCCGAAGAAGGAACCTTCGAATTTGCCCTGATGTATATTCCCGCCGAAAATGTTTTTTATGAATCGATTGTTCGTGACGAAGAAAATGGACAAGAAGAATCGTTGCAGGCATATGCCTTAAGAAAAAAAGTCATCGCCGTTTCTCCCAACAGTTTTTATGCTTATCTGGCAGCCTTGCTTCATGCCCTTCGCGGGGAAAGAATGCAAAAAAATATTTTTGAAATGGTCTCTCAAATGCGGCATCTCGTCGTCGATTTGGGAAAATTTCGCGACGATTTTGGTAAAATTGGTTTTCATCTTGGTAATTTGCGAAAAAGTTATGAAGATGCTTCAATCCGTCTCGATCGTTATGCCGACCGCCTCGATCGACTTCAAGAAGTTGAAAGTGTGACGGAAGGGACGCCGGCTGTGAAGTTAATTTCTTAAATATTATTACAAAATGATGATCAAAAACTCCTTCACTGTTTTTGCAGTTTCAGATGCTACCGGCGGGCTGGCTCAGAGCTTGGCTGTGGCGGCGGCGCGTCAATTTCCAGATGTGAAAGCCAAAATTATTCGTCGTGGAAAAGTGACCAGCACGAAACTGGTTGCAGACGTTGTTCAAGAGGTGAAAGCAAAACAAGGAGTGATCGTTTTTACGATGGTGTCGCAAACTTTGCGACGCGATCTTCTTTCGGAGGCGAAAAAAGAAGGGGTGGTTGTCATGGATGTGATGGGACCGGTGCTCGATATGTTTTCCCATTATTTTCACACGCTCCCCAGTGACGAGCCCGGTTTGCAATACAAGGTCACGCAAGATTATTACAAACGAACCGAGGCGGTGGAGTTTGCGGTGCGTCACGACGACGGTTTGGGGCTCGACTCCATTCAACATGCCGACATTATTCTTTTGGGTATTTCGCGCACTTCAAAAACGCCTCTTTCCATTTACCTCGCGTTTCACGGGTTTCGTTGCGCCAACATTCCCATTGTTCGCGGAGTGCCCGTGCCCGAAAAAATCTTCGAGCTCGATCCCAAAAAGCTAGTGGGGCTGGTTGTCTCGCCCGAAAAACTGGCGACCGTTCGCTCCACCCGTCTCAAAAAAATGGGACGCCCCGATTCGGAAGACTACGCCCAAATGGAACACATCGAGCAAGAATTAAAAGAAGCCCAAATTATTTTTCGAAAACTGGGAGAAATTCCGGTGATTGATGTCACAGGCAAAGCGACCGAAGAAGTGGCCAGCGAAGTGATTCAGCAACTCAAATTAGTGTAATTTTTTAAAATAAATTGTCCAGATTGATAACCCCCACCTGGAAAGTATCACCATACTTGTAAGTGACAATATTTTCGGTTTCGGAGGCCGTCGGGGCTACAGCTTGAACATCGCTGGTTAACTGAAAGGTCTTTCCTGTGGCAAACTCATAGGTAAAAATTTGGAATACATCATCCACTTTTCTTTGGAAAAGAAGAAAATCCCCTTCAAACGAGATGGAAGGATGCACACTATTATTTGTAGCATCGCTCGTCAACGCTACATCGGAGCCATCGGCAAAGGTGTAAAAGTGAAGTTGCTTGACTCCCGCGACGTCATTTTTCTCATAAACAAAACCGGAATCATCCGGCAAAAGGCTGATGTGGTTGATAACGGCTGGGGTGCGGAAAAGCAGTGTTCCCCTCGCACTGGTATTCTCTAGATTAAAGAGATAAGCGATGTAAACGCTTCCCTGTTGAATAAAAGCCACGGTTGCTGATGAATCATAAAAACAGCCGACGTCGACCGGTTTAGCCCCTGTTTTTTTCAAGAACACATCGTTTGTTCCGTCCAAATTTTGCAAATCCACTTTGACAAGAGACATTTCCAGGGTGTTGGAGACAGGGACATCTTCCTGAACGACAGTACGGTCATCGTGGCAGAGAGAGAAAAACCGGAACTGCATGGCTTTATCGTCGATGGTATTGTCTGTCTCCGTTGCTATTACATATTGATGAATCAGGTTGTTGGGATCTTTGAAAAGAAAGAAAGAACCATCGCTCGCATAAACCTGATGGTGGATGTCACTAACATGAGGAATCAGTGCCGCTGTTCCCCCTTTGATCGGAAGAAAGGCGGTTTTCACCTCTCCATCCACGGTGAGATTAAAAGTGACATTGCCGGTGGCGTTGTTGATGGTCAAATTATCCTCTTCTGAATTCTCTGACGTATTGTTCGTCACGGTGACGTTAAAGGGGGCGAAACGAAGCGCGCTATCGAGAATGGAATCATCAATTTTAAACGAAACATAAATGGGGGTACTTGCTTCTAATAAGTCTCCTTCCTGGAGCGAAAAGGTATGGACCTCTCCATCCGCGAGATCGAGACTGGAAAGATCCGCCAAAAAAGAACCGTCCGATTCGGCGGTGACTGTTGTTGTGATAGAGGTGTCGTTGGTGTCGGCAATGACGATATTCGCGCTGGCGTCGGCCGCTCCTATTTCGCCATGGATAAAAGCGCCCGACACTGAGGTAACTCCGGCCAGCATAGCTTTGACCAAAGCCCCACTGTCGCTACTGCCAAATCCGCTTCCTCCCCCTTCTGTTTGGCGAGAGTCAATCGTATTAATTTGCAGTTTGCCGATGGTGACTGGAATATCAAAAGGGGTGCTGGTTAGTCCCCCATCACCGGTTGTTGACGCACTCGTTGCACTACTCCCAGTCGGTGAACCGGTACTGGAGGCACAAGCTGTAAGGCCCCCTATCGATAAAAAGATAA